>Ga0082212_10000759_pt1 | contig 47192 bp, 42 predicted proteins | sample TergutNt197P3_FD_71548 | JGI IMG/M metagenome (GOLD analysis project Ga0082212, IMG submission 71548) | Neocapritermes taracua P3 segment gut microbial communities from Petit-Saut dam, French Guiana - Nt197 P3 | ecosystem: Host-associated > Arthropoda: Insects > Digestive system > Gut ... | reverse complement strand
TACGATTTTCTAATCCCGGCCATTGGTCAGGCTTTAGATTCGGTTACAAAAAACGATGCCCAAGGATGGTTCCAGTCCTGTGGTTATGCGATAAATAATTTGTAAACCGCTCTAGCCCCAAATTTGCTATAATTTCGACCAATAGAGGCCCCAATCGGGGTAAAAATCCAATCGAAAGAGCAAGATTTTGAGCCTATAAACACACGTCCAAGAGCAAAGCATCAATGTTGGTTAGATGAGCCATGTGATGCTTGGCTTGACAGCCTACTATCTGTAATTACAAAACAGAAGGTAAAGAAATTAAGCTCAGTCCCTGTCTACAATTAGGGAAAGCAGGAGTATTTCAATGAAAAATTTAAAGGATTATCGGAACAAAGAGCTAACAATATTCATTGTTGCAAACATCCTGTTATTTCATGTCATCCATCAATTCATTAAAGTTGACGCAAATGAATTGTTCAATGCGACAGAAGTATTTTCACAAATTTTTACTTCAGTAATTATGTCCGTAATTGCGTTTGGTTTCATACTGGTTACAGAGTGTCTATTAACGAGCGGAACAAAAGAGAAACTATTATATCTATTCGGCTTTTTTGGACTACTTAATCTACCAGGATGTATGATATTTACAAATATTAAAAACAAGAATATAGATAGCCGCTTTTCTTATCAAAATCTCATAATAAAATATCCGACATTATATGAAAATTTACCTGAGAGTAAAGAAGAACGGCTACGCTACGAGAATGAAAAATGGTATGCAATTTATAGCCAAAATCGTGATGTGCCAATGATTTATAACTCCCAACGTGATTGGCTGCTTTTTCGAGATATTTATATAACGACGCTTGTAATAATATGCCTTTATATTGTTTTGATAAAAATGAGTTTTGTTGAATTTAGTTGTCCGTATCTATTGTTCCTTATCACTATGGCAATCATTACGAACTTTGGCACGAATCGAAAAGCCGCTAGATTTGCCTACAATGTAATAGCATATGACGTACATACGGCTCCAGAAAAAGAGAAAAAAGGTGATCTATGAGCATAATAAAATCTTTCTCTGTTGGTGACGGAGATATGTTCTATATCAAACACGGCTCTGATAATTTCAGCGTCATTGATTGTTGCTATGAATCTGATGACGACTTGGAGTTACAATTGGACGAAATCGAACGCCAGAGCAAAGGGAAAGGTATATCTCGATTTATTTCGACTCATCCAGATAATGACCACATTAAGGGGTTAAAAAAGTATAATCTGCGCTTTGGAATCCTCAACTTCTATTGTGTGAAAAATGAAGCGACGAAAACCGATGAAACAGATGATTTTAAAGAGTATAAAAAGCTCCGTGATGATAATAAGGCTTTTTATTTATATAAAGGCTGTTCACGAAAATGGATGAATATAACTGACAATGAACGCGGAAGCGCAGGCATAAATTGCCTTTGGCCTGTTCTCGAAAATGAGGATTTTAAAAACGCACTAAAAAAAGCTAAAAATGGAGAAAGTCCAAATAATGTATCGCCAATAATAACATATGGCACAGGAGATGCACAATTCATGTGGTTGGGTGATCTCGAAACTGATTTTTTAGAGAAGGTTGAGAGTGAAATTGCTTTTTCTCATACCAGCGTTGTGTTTGCGCCTCACCACGGGCGAAAATCAGGACGTTTACCAAGTAGTGTCCTTAAAAAAATATCCCCTCACATCATCATTGTTGGGGAAGCATCATCAAGCGATCTTACATATTATAATGGTTACAACACAATAACACAGAACTCATCAGGTAATATTACTTTTGATTGTGATGGCGAAAAAATACGGATTTATGTTGAAAGCGATACATATTCCGTTGATTTTCTTGATAACGAGTATTGTGATAATACACTTGGATGCTATATCGGAACATTTTATTTATGACCTTTCCCCCAAAAACGAGTCCAGTTAGTCGGTCCTGAAAAACCCAAGTTTATGTTCAAGGTAAAGTGTTGCATTCTTTTTGAGTGCTGAGGCTGGCCAGAAAAAAGAGTACAAAAAGAATTCCATTGGCCAAGGCGTTCAGCCATTTCTTGCAGTAGTGCCCTCCGTTTTTGCTCTAAACGGAATGAGAAAAGTTAGGTGAAAACGTCTTGTTTCTCCGGCTGGAGCGGAACGGAAGTCGGGAAGACAAGACACGCCAAAAATTCAGCCGGGGTCCTATTTTCCAGCGCTGAATGTGGCCTTTCCTGATTGTAGTATTCTCGCCATTCGTTAAACTTGCGCTGTGCGTCTGTTATCGACAAAAACAATGCTAGTTAAGACATTCCGTTCTGAACCGCCCGTTGAACGACTCTATGAACGCATTGTCCGTGGGACGGCCGGGACGATTGAAATCAAGTCCCACTTTGTTCCAATACATTACGCCTTAAACACCTGTGCAGAACGGTCTTATTGAACGGTTTTTCCGTAGCTTGAAAGAGGAATGCACCTGACAACACAATTTCAGTAATTTCTCAGTAGCCAATCGAACCGTCAGCCGCTGGCTTCAGCCGGCCCCCTGCCCTCACCTTCCTCCGGGTTCGAGTCTCTGGGCCTCCAGGTGAAGCGGAGACTCGAAGGAACCTTCGATTTTTATCATATCCTCTTCCGTGACTTCAGCCCAATCGAAGATTTCCCGCCATCCGTTGACCTGAGCGGCCATGTTTCTGATCGTCGATGCGGCCTGACCCTTATCCAGACCAAAATGGCCGGCTCCGTCCAGCACGTTGCCCCAGTCGGCTATTTTCCCCTTGGGGCCGCATTCCATGTTCAACTTGAAGGGGTCCGTCTGATCATGACGGGAGTATTCGGGGAAAATGTCAAAAGCCGGAGCGAGCTTGATGCCTTCATGGGAATGAAGGACACCGTGGTTGAGGGGGTGGTCATCCGTGTTGCGGACCAGAATGTTGAAGCACATCCTCTTGAATAATTCTCTGGCCGTTTCCCTAGTCCAATTTTTAGGGAAACGCGTCCTGAGCATATCGGCGTAATTTAGATAGCTGCGTTCCAAGTCTGGCCTGCCCAAGCCTTCAAGTACGGTCTGGCAACTAAGGTAACCGGTCCGAAGGAAGCCGGAGGCAGTGTAAATCCGATCAAAACGTTTTGAAAGCAGAATATCCCCCAAGCCAGCCGTTACGATTTGCATTTCCGGGACAGCAATACCGCATCGGCTCGCCAGGGTCATGGTGGCCAATTCGATTCGGGCCTCGTTCCATATGTCGGTGACCGAAGGGAGCTTAGCCAGCCAGAGGCATTCTCCATCAAAAATGAGGGTTTTGGGCCGAGCCCCCCCTAATGATGTCCGCTCCAGGTAGAGCAGGCTGTCTCTTTCAGGCGGTTTGATTATCCCGCGCTCCAGGTTATGGGCGGTGGATATGAGCCTCTCCCAATCGACCGGTGCCAAAGTGACGTCAGGCTTTTCCCCTTCTTCGGTCTTCTCCCGGAAATCAAGGTTTCCGACCCGATGGTTGTTGCTGAGGCGAAGTAATTTTTCCGGATCGGGGTTGCGGACAGGGAGGCCATGAAGATAGGTCATGAGGTTCCGCCCCCAACTGTCGGGGATGGAATCCCTGAGAACCCCGAAGAGCCTGTCCCGGCCTGTCCGGTTTTGCCCTAAGGTCACAATGGCAGGCTTGTTTTCCAGATGAAGCGGAAGGTTCACCGGATCGACCGCCAGAGGGTCTTTGGAGGTCAGGTATTCCCGGGAATAGGTGAAGACTCCGGCCCCCAGTTTTGGATCGTAGCGGTATTGCCCGGCCGGGATGGCTTCGGTCTGACCCGGGGGATAAATAAAGACCTCGATCCTGTTTCTGTTTTCCATTTCAATTCCTTATCTTGCGCCTGTCCTGATGGTGGAAGTAATCTAGGCTTTGCCCGGCCAGGTCATCTTTGAAGTCGAAAAGATGGCCTAATCCGCCGGGATTATCAAGACAACACAAAATTCCGGCCAAAAGACCCAGGGAGGACTCTCCTGTTTTCTCCAGCCGTCTGATGGTGACGGAAGAAACATATAGAGCCTGGGCCAGATCAGCCAGGGTCAAGCTCCGTTGCTTCCTTGCCTTCCTGATCCCAATTCCCAGGTGAAGGGCCATTGAGGTAATTCTGGCCTCCAGAGCCAATGTTTGGAATCCCGGGTCTGAAACTTCGGACGCAACTAATTTTTCCCAATCCGACTCCAAATTGAAGGCCAGGGATATAGCCATAACTTTTCGGATATTGACGGAAGGCAGGCCTTTTTCAACATTGATGACACTTAGTCGGGACAGGCCGGCTTGCCTGGCCACTTGACTTTGGGTCAGCCGCCGTCGCCGCCTGGCGATGCTGATGCGTTCCCCCAAAAACGCTAATTCGGAGGCTGCCTGGACTGGAAGCGCCTTTTTGCTTATTACAAGTTTAGACAATTTACTATACCTCATATTGAATAAAGTATAGTATACTTGATATTTTATATCAAGGCCAAAATATCAAATACAAAGCGGAGGGAAAAAGCATTGCCAAGAGAGAAAAAGCGTCACCTATTTTCCGTTTTGCCCCTGATCTCTACGGTGGCCCGAAGCATTCAACGGCTACGGGCGTCCATCAAATTCTCAGTTATGAGGAAGTCAGGAAGATGACAGGACACACGACCAACAAGGCATCGCTACATCCAGCTCCAGGGAGAGGCTCTGAGGGGGCTATATTCCGAACGCAAAGAACTGATAACGCCTGATAACGAAAAAAGCATACCCAAAACGCCTAAGCATTGAATATGCCTTACAAAAACTGGCTGGGGAACAGGGATTCGAACCCCGACAGGCAGATCCAGAGACTGCAGTCCTACCATTAGACGATTCCCCAACAACAAGCGAACCGAAAATTATTATAGCCGCCCGGCCTATAATTGTCAACAATATGCGACCGGTCAGTTTTTCCTGGCCAGCCTTTCCCGGTCAATAAGATGATCGGCCAGCTTGAGCATGCCGTCCACACCGCGGGCCGTGCCTATGTCGAAACGGTATTTGCCGGCCACGACCATGGCCGGAACGCCCGGAAGGTCATAAGCGGTCATCAGCTTGTCCAAGGCCCCCATCCGGTCCTGGACCTCCGGTGAATTGAAAGCTGTGACAAAAGCCTTGGAATCAAGCTTCAAATCCCGGGCTAGGCCGGGCAGTTCTTCAAAATTGTTTATGAAGCGACCTTCATCCTGAAAAATACGAAAAACCTTGGCGTGGACCTCCGGTCCGCTCTTCAGAACGTCCAGGGTCATGAATATGCGGGCGTGAAATTCGGTATGGAGATTGAAACTGGCCGGCAGACGGGTGAAATTGACGTCCGGCGGCAGTTTGGCCGCCCAGGCTTCAACTTGAGGTTCCACCGAATAGCAATGAGGGCAGCCATACCATAAAAACTCGATCACCTCAATGCGTTTGTCGCTTCTCTCAGCCAGATGGGGCTTCAATTCCACATATTCCCGGCCGGGCTGAAAATCAGCGGCCGCGGCTGGCCAAGCCCACAGGGCCGCCAAACCAAGGACCCATATTTTTAAAATTCTATAAAACATGGCCACCTCTTTATTAACCGCTCGCTTATCTCCGGGAAGACCCGGGTGCCCACCTATTATCCTCTTTAAGCCGTGCCCTGTCCATATTTTTTCGGGCTTCCGGCCTTCATCTTTCTTTGGCTTTCAAATGGATGGCCAGGACGGTCAAGGCGGCAGGAGTGATCCCGGATAGACGGCCGGCCTGGCCCAGGGTGGCCGGGCGGTGCCGAGCCAGAATTTCCCGGGCTTCGCCGGACAGGCCAGACAGAACCTGAAAGTCCATCCCGGAGGGGATGGGACGTTCCTCCTCTTTTTTCAGGCGGGCCACTTCCTCTTCCTGACGGCGGAAATAGCCGGCGAATTTTATCTCTATCTCCAGGCTCAGCCGGACTCGGGGGCTCAATTCTGCCAATTGAGGGCAGTAGGGAAAAAAATGACTCAGGATGGCTGCCGGCCGCTTCAGGAGTTCCGCGGCCGGGACGGACTCGCGGACTTCCAGTTCAGAGGGGCCGAGCCGCCGGGACTCGGCCGGACTCAGGCGGGTTTCGGCCAGAAGGCGGCGTCCCAGTTCCAGTTCCCGCACCTTGCGGCGGAAGCGGTCCAGGCGCTCACGGTCCAGAAGCCCCAATTCTTCGCCCAAGGGGGAGAGCCTGAGGTCGGCGTTGTCCTCGCGGATCAAAAGCCGCCATTCAGCCCGGCTGGTGAACATGCGGTAAGGCTCGGTCACGCCCCGGCCGGTGAGGTCATCGGCCATGACCCCCAATAGGGCCCGGGAGCGGGGCAGAATAAGCCCGGCCTCTCCGCCCGCGGCCCGGACCGCATTGACCCCCGCCCAAAGACCCTGGGCCGCGGCTTCCTCATAGCCGCTGGTGCCGTTGACCTGGCCGGCCAGAAAAAGGTTCCTAACCATCTGGGATTCAAAGGTCGGAGCCAGATCCAGGGGGTCGACGAAATCGTATTCGATGGCATAGCCTGGCCAGGCCACTTCCACCCGGGACAGTCCGGGTATGGTCCGGAGCAGGGCCGTCTGCACCACGGGGTCCAGGCCGGTCGGCAGGCCGCTGGGGAAGATGAGTTCCTCCCCATCCGGCTCCAGAAATACCAAGTGTCGCTCCCGGTCCGGGTAGATAGCCACTTTGTCTTCAATGGAAGGGCAGTAGCGCGGCCCAGGGCTCCGTCCTGGACCGTAATTCGACGAACAGTAAAATGACCCTTCGGCCACCAGGCGGTGGGTCTCCGGGTTGGTCCAGGTCAGCCAGCAGGAGACCGAATTCCGGGGCTCGTCATGGAGGGTGGAAAATGGTATAGCCTCCGGCTGGCCGGGCTGTTCCTCCAGCCCGGCCAAATCAACGGTTGCAGCCTTCAGGCGGGGCGCGGTGCAGGTGGATAGGCGGCCCAGGCGGTGGCCCAGGCCAGCCAGGGACCGGCTTAAATGGTTGGCCGGCTCCTCCCCCAGCCGGCCGGCCGGTATCGTTTCACGGCCGCGATGGATACAGGCCCGCCAGAAGGTGCCGCCGGCCAGCACCAGGGCGCCGCCGACCAAGGATCGACCATCGGCCAGACGCAGGCCCACCGCCCGACCGTCCCGGGTCAAAATTTCAGCCGCCTCGCCGGCCAGGACGGTGAGCCCAGCATAGCCGGCGAGCATTTCCCGGGCCAGGCGGCTGTAATGGTTCCTGTCCACCAGCACCCGGGTGGAGCGGGCCGCCGGCCCCTTACTTTCACCCAAAATTCGGCACTGAAGGGCGGCCAGGTCGGCCCCCTGGCCGCAAAAGCCGCCGAGGGCGTCCACTTCCCGCACCAGACCGCCCTTGGCCGGACCGCCAAAGGCGGGGTTACAGGCCAGAATCCCGATGGTTTCCAACCTCTGAGTGACCAAAAGGGTGGCCGCTCCCATTCGGGCCGCAGCCCGGGCGGCCTCCAGCCCGGCCTGGCCGCCCCCCACCACCAGGACATCATGGGTCATGGTTTCAGCCAGGGCTCCATGAAATCGCGGACCGGGCCGCCAGCCGACAAATGGCTGATTAGGGCGCTGCCGAAGACGACCCCTTCCGGCTTCTCCGTTAGGTCCCGCAACTGGGCGGGCGAAGACAGGCCGAAACCTAAAACCAAAGGCAGACCAAAGGCCTGGCGGGCCCGCCGCAAAGTGTCCGTCACTTCCGGCGGCAGGCCTTCGCGCACTCCGGTGACCCCCAACACCGAGGCTACATAGACATAGCCACCGGCCCCGCCGGTGGCGTAGGCCTTCATCTTATCCAAACCGGTGTTGGGCCCGACCAGGGCGATAAGATCCAGACCGCGGGGTTTCAAGGCCGCCAACCAGGGACCGTTCTCCTCCAGGGGCAAATCCGGCACGATGAGGCCGGACACCCCGGCTTCTTGAAGCTTTTCAGCCAGAAGTCCCAAAGAGGCGGCCATGACGGCCCGGGCTTCCCCGCCCGGGAGGCTCCGGGCCGCCGTCGCCCAGCCGTATTGGATGAAGGGATTGACATAGCCCATAAGCACCATACCTGAGGACAATTGGCCCCGGCGCTGGGCCAGGCCATCAAAAATGTAATCCAGGCTGCCGCCGTTGGCCAAAGCCAGGCGGCTGGCCTCGGCCACCAGGGGGCCATCGGCCACCGGGTCGGAAAAGGGCACGCCTATTTCAATTATATCAGCTCCGTTGGCGGCCAGTTCCTCCAGGACAGTCCAAAACTCCTCCCGCCCGGGGAAGGCGGCCGGCAAAAATGGAATCAGGGTCAGGCGGCCGGCCAGCCGGTTGTTTTCCAAGATGGTAGTCAAGGTGGAAGCGCTCATAGGGTCAGCCCCCTTTTCTCCAAAGCCTCCTGGATGATGCCCAAATCCTTGTCGCCCCGGCCTGAAAGACAGACCAGGATCCGGCGGCCCGGTATGGCGGCGGCGTTTTTGACCACCCAGGCCAGGGCGTGGGCCGATTCCAGGGCCGGGATTATGCCTTCGGTCCGGGCCAGGAGCCGGCAGGCGCCCAGGGCCTCGTCATCGGTGGCCATCTCATAGCGCGCCCGACCCGTAGCCGCCAGGTGGGCATGCTCCGGCCCCACTCCCGGGTAGTCCAGCCCGGCGGAAATGGAGTGAGAGGGCAGCACCTGCCCGGCCTCGTCCTGGAGCAGCATGGAAAGCTGCCCGTGGAGAACGCCGGGCCGGCCCAAATTGAGAGGCGCGGAATTATGGCAGCCAGGTTCGCCCGTGCCGGCGGCCTCCACTCCGATAATGTTCACCCCGGAATCATCCAAAAAACGCCGGAACATGCCGATGGCGTTGGAACCGCCGCCCACGGCGGCCACCACATAGTCCGGCAGCTTCCCGGCGGCCTCCATGAACTGCCGGCGGGCCTCCAGGCTGATGACGGATTGAAAATGAGCCACCAGTTCCGGGAAGGGATGGGGGCCGGCCGCTGTGCCGAAGCAGTAATGGGTGTCGGTCTGATGGGCGATCCAATAACGGAGGGCTTCGTTTATGGCGTCTTTCAAGGTTTGGGCGCCATCGGTGACCGGGACGACCTCCGTGCCCAACAGACGCATCCGATCCACATTGGCTTTCTGGCGGGCCGCATCCACCGCGCCCATAAAAATTTTGGCCGTAAGGCCCAGGCGGGCCGCGGCCGCGGCCGTGGCCACCCCGTGCATACCGGCCCCGGTTTCGGCGATAAGATTCTTCTTGCCCATCTTTTTGGCCAGAAGAGCCTGCCCCAGGGTGTTGTTGATCTTGTGGGCTCCGGTATGGAGGATGTCCTCCCGCTTGAGATAAACCTGGACCCCCAGTTCCTCCGCCAAGGTCGGACAGAAGGTCAAAGGCGTGGGACGGCCGGCGAAGTTGCCCAGAAGGTCGTTCAATTCGCTTTGAAAAGCCTCCTGATCCAGAAAAGCGGCCATGGCCTCCTCAAGTTCCGCCAGGGGAGGGACCAGCAGTTCAGGCACGAAACGGCCCCCGAATTGGCCATAATACCCTTTCACGTTTGCACCTCATTTTCTCGAACGGCTTTCACCGCGGCCTCCACCAGCCGGCGATCCTTAAGCCCTGGCGCGGTCTCCACCCGGGAATTAAAATCAAAACCAGCCAGGCCGGCCGGCGGCCGGGCTGTGATGGCCGGAACCGAGGCGGCCTTAAGCCCCCCCGCCAATAGCCAGGGCTTAGGCGGCTTAAGGCCGGCCAAGAGGCCCAACTCCAAAGGCTGGCCGTGCCCGCCTCCGGCTGTGCCGGCATCAAAAAGGAAAAAAGCGGCCGCCTCGCCGAAGCCGGCCATTTCCCGGTCCAAATCCCCGGCGCAACGCTGAGGCCAGAAGACCTTGATGACCCGTTCCGGCCCTATAGCCCGGCAGAATTCAAGGTCCTGCCCCCCATGGAGTTGGGCCAGATCCAGGCGGGCCTCAACCATAATACGCCTCACCTCGGCCGGGCTTTGGTCCACGAAGACCCCCACCCGCCGGGCCGCCCGGGTTTCAAAACCGGCTATCTGGCCAGGATCCACTCTCCGGGAACTGGCCGGATGAAATATGAAGCCCAGCCAATCCACGCCCAGTTCCGCGCACATCAAAGCGTCTTCGGCCCGGGTCAGGCCGCATATTTTCAGGCAAAAGCCGGACAATCCGCGTCTCCGTTTTTTCTCAATGCGTTGGTCAGGCGTTTCAAGGCCTCGGCCGGCTGCCTGTCCCGCATCAAGCTCGTGCCGACCAGGACCGCGGCAAATCCGGCCTCGGCCGCGGCGGTCAGTTCTCCGGGCCGGCTGAAACCGCTGGCGGCGATCCACAATTCCCCGGCCTCCGGCCCGCACCTCCGGGCCAGATCTAAAACCCGGTTCAAATCAACCGACAGATCCTTGAAATCCCGGGAATTGACCTGGATGATCGCCGCCCCTGAAGCCCGGGCCAAGTCCAGATCAGCTTCATCCAGCACCTCCACCACGGCCTGGATCCCGAAACTTTCGGCCAGAAGCCGCAATTCCCGCAACAGGCTCACCTGGGGCGTCAATTTAACGATCAAAAGAATGGCCGCCGCCGGCAAAGCTGCCGTGGCCCGCACCTGGAGCGGGTCAAAGATGAAATCTTTGCGCAGGATCGGCAAAGCTAAGCGTTCGGCTCCGCCGTCCCAAGCCCGGGTGATGAAATTGCGGCGGCCCCGGAAACGGCTCTTTTCAGTCAGAACGGACATGGCCGCGGCTCCACCCCGGGCAAAGGCCAAGGCCGCCTGGTCGGGCCCGAGGGACAGATCCAGAACACCCCGGCTGGGCGAGGCTCTTTTGTATTCGGCGATGACGGCCAAACCCTGGTGGGCGGCCCGCCGGCGCAGACAGCCGGCAAAATCCAGCCGGAGGCCCAGATAAGGGGGCGGGAGAGAGCCGGACGCTGCCAGCCGTTCCAGGGCCTTGATTTCCAAAATTTTGGCTTTTTTAAAATCTTCGAACATACTCAAAAACACCACTCAAAAACCTCTTGACCTAATACCAAATTGCACCCAATCGGGATTGAATGACTTACCCCAGGACCCGACCGCCCGCCCCGCCTTCGACCGCCTCGCGGGCTTCTTTCAGGCAGAGGTCAAAGCTTTCCGCTCCCCGAAAAACATAGATGGCCAGGGCCACATTCAAGATCAACATATCCCTCATTGGGGCCGGTCCCCGGCCGGCCAGAAGTTCACGCAGCACCTTCTCGCCCTCGGCCGGGCCGCTGATGGTCAGGGCCTTAGGCTCACATGGCGAAAAGCCGTAGTCGGCGGGGTCGATGGTCGTTTCAGTGATTTTGTCTCTTTCCACCAGGATCACCATCGAGGGCCCCAGAGCGGTCATCTCGTCGTAATCGCCGGCCCCGCAGACCAGGGCGGTGAACTTGGTGCCCAAGAGGCGCTGGGCCTCGGCCATAAGAGGCAGGATAGTCCGGTTGGGCGCCCCAAGGAGACTGTAGCCGGGCCGGGCCGGGTTGACCAGCGGGCCCAGAATGTTGAAAAGGGTGCGGATGCCCAAATCTTTCCGCACCGGCATGATGTGCCGAAAAGAAGGATGATAGGCCGGGGCGAAGAGAAAAACAAAATTCCTCCGGGCCAGGGCTTCCGCCACCGCTTCCGGCGGCCGGTTCAAATCTTCCCCCAGGCGCTCCAGGACATCGGCGCTGCCGCTCTTGGAAGATACGGATCGGTTGCCGTGTTTGACTACTTTATAACCCAGGCCGGCCATGGTCAACGCGGCGGCCGTGGAACAGTTGAAGGTATAGTGGTTATCGCCGCCGGTGCCGACAATGTCCAGGAAAGGGCCCGGCAGGGGCGGCAGGGGTACGGCCCGGTCCAGCACGGCCCGGGCCGCCTCGGCCAGTTCCACCGGAGTTTCACCTTTGGCTCTCAGGCCCATCAACATAGCCCCGGCCTGGGCCTGGTTCAACTCACCGTCCAGAAGACGGGAGAAAAGGTGGGCGGCCTCATCCCGGCTCAAATTAAGATGGTCAGCCAGGTTTTCCATCAGCACCGGTAGGCGCAGAGCCATTTCCGGCCTCTCGGCCGTGACGATGGCGGTCGGAGGCGGAACGGTGGCGATTGAAACAACCTTCGCGGCCGGGAGAGCGGCCTGCCCGGGCTCCGGCCTCAGTATGTTCCAAGCCGTCTCGCCCCGGACCTCGATTTCTCGCCACATATTTTCCGGGTCGATCTCCTCGGCCAAAGGCCCGGCGACAGCCCAAAAGGCCCGACCGCCCCGGGCCCACCAGCCCTGGGTGGTTATACCTAAATCCAGATTGACCCCGCCCTGGTCCAGCCCCAGCCAACCCACGGCGCCGCCGTAAGGCCCGCGGGGTTCAGGCTCCAAATCATTTATCAGTTTCAAGGCTTGGATCTTGGGGGCGCCTATGACCGCCCCGGCCGGAAAAAGCGCTTCCAGAACTTCCACTCCGTTCCGCCCGGAAGCCACCGCGGCGGCCAGGCGGGAAGTAAGACGCCGCAGATTCTCGAAGCGCTCCCTTTCCATGAAACGCTCCACTTTGACTGAGCCCGGGGCGGCCACCTGGAGTAATTCCTCCCGGCCCTGGTTCAAAAGAGTCAGGTGACGGGTAAGTTCCAGGGGATCGGAGAGCAGTTCATCATCAAAGAGATTATCTTCGGCCAGGGCCCGCCCCTGGGTCCTGGACCCGGCCATGGGGCTGAACAAGAGCTTGTTCCGTTCACAAGTGATCATGGCTTCCGGGGAGGAAACGGCCAGACTGAAACCGCCGAAACGCATAAAGACCATGTAGGCCGATGGACTCAGGCGGCGCAGGCGACGATAGGAACTGAAAAGATCTCCTTGGAATTCGGCGGAAAAACGAACGGCCAGGGAAGCTTCCCGGACCTGCCCCTTGCGTATCTCGCCAATAATGGTCGAAGCGGCGGAGAGATAGCCGCTCCTGTCCCAGGCGGTCCTGGCCGGCCCGACCAGGGCCGGGCCGCCGGCCGAAGCCGGACCTCCGGCGGCTCCGGGCCGGAGAGACAGTTGGGCCAATTGATTGTAGGTGTGGTCAAAGAGATAGACCGTGCCCGGCAGGACGAAAACACCCTCTTCCCCGGACCCTCCGGAGGCCGCGCCTGGGCCCAGCCAGCCGTAGAGGGCCCGGGTGATGGGCGGGCCAGGGGCGGCCACCCCTTCTTCAGGCACCAGGGTCAGGACCGCAGTCAGTTCGGCCAGACCTTCAAAAAAAGGCCGGCCGGACAGAGCGGTCAGGCCTTGAAGGCGGTCGTCGAAAACCTGAAGTTCCAGACGCCCCCCCCGGGCCACAGCCGCCATCAAAAAATCGCCGGCGGCCAGACTGTAGCGGCCCCAGCGGCCGTCCACTTCCGCGCTCTCCAACAAGAGCCCGTCCCCGGACCCTATACGGCCCAGAAAAAGACCGATGACCGTTTCCACATCGCTGTCCAGCCACCTATATTCCTGCCTCAACTCTATTTTCATCGCCGCTCCCTGGGTTTAGCCCAAAAAAAAGACCGCCAAGCGTCAGAGCCCGCGGTCTTTGAAGGAAATCCGGTCGAAAAAAAGTCAAATCCCCCCGGAACCGCGGAGCCAAGCGGGGCGCCACCACTGGCGGAACCACCACAGGCGGACGCCTATGAATTTGGCTGAAGGGCGAAAATTTTCTGGCAGTCTGATCATGGCGGCCATTTTCTATGAGAGAAACAATTTTTATTATAAAGGCGAATCCCGATGCCGGTCAAATATAACCCAGGGCCCGCCCGCCTGTCAAGTAACGGTTATCAATTCGTAAGCGCGGCGGCCCAGACCTATTTTTTCAGCGTATTCCAACTGGCCCCGCCAGTCGGTGGTGGGGTGGACCAAGGCAAAATGATCGCCCGGCCGCCCGGCCTCTTTTCCGGCCAGGCTGCCGGCCAGGGCCGGAGCCTCGTTTACGGCTTTGATGGCCGCCGCGTCAATGGCCACCGGGTCGAAGCCGGCGAAAAGGCCGACATCCGGCACCACGGGGGCATCGCTTTCATTGTGGCAGTCGCAGTTGGGGGATACTTGGTTGACAACATTGATATGAAAATGAGGGCGGCCGGAAACCACGGCCAAGGCGTATTCGGCCATTTTGCGGTTTAGTTCGGGCCCGGCGGTGCCCCAATTCTGGTGGATGGCATCCTGGTTGCATACGCCCAGGCAACGGCCGCAGCCCGCGCAGAGGCGATGACTGATGATCGCCTTCTCGTTTTTATCGAAGCTGATGGCCTCCTGGGCACAGAATCTGGCGCAGACTTGGCAGCCAACGCACAGTTTTTTCTTCACCGAAGGTTTGCCATCGTCATGCATGATCATCTTGCCGGCCCGGCTGCCGCTGCCCATGCCCAGATTCTTGATGGCTCCGCCGAAGCCGGTCATTTCGTGGCCCTTGAAGTGGTTCAGGGAAATGACGATGTCCGCGTCCATCACCGCCTGTCCGATCTTGGCGCTTTTGAGGATAAGCCCCTCGGGCAGAGGGACCTCGACTTCGTCAAGGCCTTTAAGGCCATCGGCGATGATCACCTGGCAACCTGTGGACAGGGGTGAAAAACCGTTTTCCCAGGCCGCCTCAAGATGATCCAGGGCATTTTTCCGCCGCCCCACGTAGAGGGTGTTGCTGTCGGTCAGGAAGGGCCGGCCGCCAAGGGTCTTTACCCGGTCAGCCACGGTCTTGGCGAAATTGGGCCGCAGAAAGGCCAAATTTCCCGGCTCGCCGAAATGGATCTTCAGGGCCACGAATTTGTTCCGGAAATTGATTTTTTCCAGTCCGGCCCGGCCCAGGAGACGATCCAGCTTGGCCAGGAGGCTGTCGCCGACCCGGCAGCGCATATCGGTGAAATAAACTTCAGATTTGGTCATAACCGGTTCTCCTTAGGCCCGCAGATGGACCGGAAGGCGGGTGGCGGCCAGAGCCGCCCATTGTCTGAGTTCCTCCGGGCCGGGCTGGGGATGACGACTCATGAAATCAGGGTCCAGGTTCGTCGTCAGGCGGCAGGTCTGAAGAAAAAGAGGCGCCCGACCGGCGGCGGCCCGGGCTATATTCTCCAGGGAACGGCTGTTGATAAAGGGAGCGGCGGCGGTGACCCGGTATTCATGAGGCAGGTTGCCGCGCTTCAGTATGGATATTGTTTCCATAATGGCCCCGCCCGGATCCTCCGGGGCTATCTCCTGAGGATAGGCCCGGGGGTCGGCTTTGAGATCCAGGGCCAGGTAGTTGATGAGCTTGCGTTCTATGAGGTCGCTCACCAGGCCGGGAGCCGAGCCATTGGTGTCCAGTTTGACGAGGTAGCCCAGCCCCTGGAGTTTTTTGCAGAATTCATCCAAATCGGGCTGGATGGTCGGCTCCCCGCCGGAAATGACCACGCCGGTCAGATAGCGGCGGCGACAACGCAAAAAAGCCAAGGCCTCGTCTTCGGCCACAGGCTCCCCGAACAAACGCACCAGTTGCGGGTTGTGACAGTAGGGGCAAGTGAAATTGCATCCCTGAGTGAAAAGTACGGCGGCAATCTGGCCGGGAAAATCCAGGGCCGTACTCTTCGTCAGCCCGCCTAAGCGCAAAGTGACTGGTCCGCCGGGGCCGCTTCCTCGTTCGGGAGCGGGTCGAGGCCGGCGGCGGCCAAATCCAGAACGGCCTGGTGAAGGCCACCTGCGGAGCTGGTCAGTTGATAGACGCGGCGCTGGACGAATTCCTGCTGTTTGCCGTCATTCCAGCGGCTCACCGGCCGCAGGTAGCCAACCACCCGGGAATAGACTTCCGTTTCGCCCTGGCAATCGGGACAGACCGGTACCTCGCCTGATATATAGCCGTGGTCCTGGCAGATGCTGAAGGTCGGGGTGAGGGTAAAGTAAGGCAGATGGAAATTATTGGTTATGGTGCGGACCATGGCTCTGACGGCCCAGGGGTCGTTGACCTCCTCCCCTAGGAAGGCATGCATGACCGTGCCCCCGGTGTAACAGCACTGCAGGTCATCCTGCAATTCCAGAGCCTCGAAGAGATCGTCGGTCAAGTGTACCGGCAGATGGGTGGAATTGGTGTAAAAAGGCGGACGGTCACCGCCCAGGTGAGAATTAGCGAAATTAAGGCCGGAATAAAGGGCCTTGTCCAGCCGGGCCAGTCGGAAGGAAGTGCCCTCGGCCGGCGTGGCTTCCAGGTTGAAGAAATCGCCGGTCTCTTCCTGGATATCCGCCAGGCGGTCCCGCATATGTTTTAGGGCCCGGAGCATAAAGGCCCGGCCCCGGGGGGTGGAGATATCCTCGCCCAGAAGGTTGAGACTGGCCTCGTTGCCGCCCAAGACTCCAATAGTGGAAAAGTGGTTGGTCCAGTAACGGCCGGTGGCCTCCTTGACCTGGCGGAGATAAAAGGTGGTATAGGGATACAGGCCCCCTTCGGTGAAGCGCTCCAATTCCTTGCGTTTGATGACCAGGCTTTCCTTGGCCAGGTCTATCAGACGGTCCAGCCGGGCCAAAAAATCCTCTTCATCGTCAGCCAGATGGCCCAGGCGGGGCAGGTTCAGGGTCACCACTCCCACCGAGCCGGTCAGGGGGTTGGCGCCGAAGAGGCCGCCTCCGCGCTGGCGGAGTTCCCGGTTGTCCAGCCTCAGGCGGCAACACATGGAGCGGGCGTCCTCGGGGGACATATCGGAATTCACGAAATTTGAGAAATAGGGGATGCCGTAACGGCCGGTCATGCGCCAGATGGCTTCAAAGCGGGGGCTGTGCCAATCGAAATCCCGTCCTATATTATAGGTGGGAATGGGGAAGGTGAAGACCCGACCTTTATTATCGCCCGCCATCATCACTTCGGCGAAAGCCCGGTTTATGACATCCATTTCCTCCTGGTAATCGCCGTAGGTATCAGCCTGTTCCCGGCCGCCGATAATGACGGGCGCATCTCTGAAAATGGTCGGCACGTCCAAGTCCAGGGTGATATTGGTGAAAGGGGTCTGGAAACCGACCCGGGTGGGAATATTGATATTGAAGACGAATTCCTGGAGGGCCTGCTTGACTTCGCCATAGTCCAGGCCGTCGCGCCGCACGAAGGGGGCCAGGAGGGTGTCGAAGCTGGAGACGGCCTGGGCACCGGCCGCTTCACCCTGGAGGGTGTAAAAAAAATTGACCAACTGGCCCAGGGCGGAACGAAAATGCCTCGGCGGCCCGCTTTCCACATTGCCGGAAACGCCTTTGAAGCCTTCCCGCAGGAGATCGGCCAGGTCCCAGCCCACGCAATAGACCGACAACTGGTTGAGGTCGTGAAGGTGTATATCCCCGGAGCGGTGGGCTTCGCGGATCTTGGGGGTGTAGATGCGGTTGAGCCAGTATTCCGAGGTAACGTCGGAAGAAATAAAATTATTGAGGCCCTGGAGGGAAAAACCCATGTTGCTGTTTTCCCGCACCCGCCAGTCCAATTGCTGGAGGTAACTGTCCATCAGGTCCCCATTGGCCTTGGCGGTCAGACTGCGGATCTGGGCCCGCTGCTCCCGATAGAGGATATAGGCCTTAGCCGTGGCCCGGAAGGGGGAGCCCAAGAGGACATATTCAACAATATCTTGTATCCGTTCCACTTCAGCGGTGGTTCCGGGCACAATAGCTTCCGCCAGATCCAGAGTTTTAAAGGTCAAAAGCCGGGCTTCCGGCTCCCCGAACTCACCGGTGGCCTGGCCGGCTTTGACGATGGCCCGGGTTATCTTGGCCGCCTCAAAAACATCCGCCCGGCCATCCCGCTTTCTGATGGTGGTAAACCGCATGATCGCGCTCCAAAAATTTTATTTTAACTTCAAGGCTTTATATATTTAAAACCAGTCTGGGCAGACAAGGCGGGCCTGGCACCCCGAACGGGCCAGACCCACATCATCTTGTAGAGTCGTGGCAAATGTTACCCAAAAATCGCTCTCAAGTCAAGCCTTATTTTCTACCTCGAAGCACAATATCTTGGGGCTTACTTTTGGTTAACCCACAGTATATCCGGTATCAAGCGGTCAAAGGTCCGCCGGGGACTGACCGGGATAACACCGCGATATATTGTGGATATTCAAAACCGCCCCCTCAAACCGTTTTCCGATCGTATTGGGGGCGGTTTCGTTAAAAACTGATTTTGGGATGATTTTAATGGTATACTTAAAACCGGCAGGCGCTATCAAGGCCTTTTCTTTGGAAACAGCAACTAGGAGCCCAGGGATTGACCTTTAAAAATGTTTTTTGGCTATGATTTTCAAACTGGATAATTCTTCCAGGGCCAGGGCCCGGCGGGCCTGGCCGGCTTTTGTTCTGACCCTGGTACTTATGGCCTACCTGGTGCTCCGGGGCGCGGCCCAAAGCGGGTACCAGTGGGACTGGTCCCGTCTGCCCGACTTTCTCTGGAACTGGGCTGATCTGAAACCAGGCCCGCTCCTTAGAGGTCTCTGGGTGACCATACAGGTTACCGTCTGGGCCTTCATTCTGACCTTTCTTTTGGGGTTGATAACGGCATTGGCCCGGCTCCTGGGAGGGCCGACAGCCCGCGGCCTGGCCTGGGTCTATCTGGAACTGATCCGCAATACGCCGCTGATGGTACAGCTCTTCGTGATGTATTTCGTGCTGGGACCGGTATTGGGCCTGCCCCGCTTCTGGGCCGCCGTCCTGGCCCTCAGCCTTTTTGAGGGGGCCTATCTTTCCGAGATAATCCGCTCCGGCCTTATGGCCGTCCAGGAAGGACAGTGGCAGGCCTCTTGGTGCCTGGGGCTGTCCACCGGGCAGACCTTTCGCCACGTAATCCTGCCCCAGACCGGCCCCATGCTGCTGCCGCCCACAGCCAGCCTGGTGATTTCCCTGATCAAGGACTCCTCCCTGGTCTCGATGATCGCCCTGTATGATCTGACCAAGGAAGTGCGCCTCTTGGTGGGGGAATATTATCTGGCTTTCGAACTCTGGCTCTGCGCGGCTGGTATCTATCTGGCCCTGAACCTGTCGATTTCCTGGCTGGCTTCGACCCTGGACCGCCGGACCGGATCGGCCGGGCCGATTGAAGCGGGAGGATAGCCCCTTGGCCAAACAGCTTGGTGATCCATTCATAATCATCGACGAAGTCTATAAGACCTATCCGGGCGGCCTAGACGCCCTGGCCGGGGTTTCCCTGACGGTCAGACGCAGCCAGACCGTGGTGCTTATCGGACCGTCCGGCGCGGGCAAGTCGACCATTCTGAGGTGCCTCTGCGGCCTGGAAACCATTGACCGGGGACGGATCGTGGTCGAAGGCCAGGACCTGACGGCCGATACCAAATTGCGGCAGAAAATGCGGCCCGAACTGGGAATGGTCTTCCAGTCCTTCAATCTCTTCCCCCACTTAACCGCCTTGGAAAATATCAGCCTAGCCCCGATCAAAGTCCGCCGCCAATCTCCGGAGGCGGCCCGGACTCTGGGCCGGGAACTTCTGGAGAAAGTCGGGCTGGCTGACAAGGCCGATGTCCGGCCGAGCCAACTCTCGGGCGGCCAGCAACAGCGGGTGGCCATCGCCCGAGCCCTGGCCATGCAGCCCAAAGTCATGCTTTTTGACGAGGCAACTTCGGCTCTGGACCCGGAAATGATCGGCGAAGTCCTGGTGGTGATGAAAGATCTGGCTCTTTCGGGGGTGACCATGCTGGTGGTGACCCACGAAATGGGCTTCGCCCGGGAAGCCGGGGATCTGATTGTCTTCATGGACCAGGGCCGGATTCTGGAGGAAACCCCAGCCGAGGAATTTTTCCGCAACCCTGCTTCAAGCCGGGCCGGATCATTCATCAACAAAATTATTGAGAGTGGCGCGGGCCGTCCCTGGCCGGCCGACGAATAAAGAAAAGGAGCTCAATTATGAGGCTTAAAAGAATCGCCGCCCTGGCCGCCGTTCTCCTCCTGGCTCTGCCCGGCGCGGTCCGAGCCCAGTTGCCGACGCCGGAGGTGGCCCAAGCCTGGCGGAATAATCCTTGGGTGGGCAAGATCAAAGAGCGGGGGGTCCTGAAAGTAGGATTTGACACCTTCGTGCCTTGGGCCATGAAGAACAAGAAGGGCGCTTACGTGGGCTTTGAAATTGAAGTGGCCCTGGCCCTGGCCGATGACCTGGGCGTGGCCGCCGAGTTCGTGCCCACCGCCTGGGACGGCATCATCCCGGCTTTGTTGACCTCCAAATTCGACGTCATTATAGGCGGCATGGGCATCACCGAGGAACGCCGGCAAAGGGTGGCTTTCACCGATCCCTACGAATTTTCCGGGATCGGCATCGCCGCTTCCCGGATCTCGGCCCCCGGCCTATCGTCCCTTTCGGATTTCAACAAAAAGAATATCGTGGTGGCCGTCAAAGGAGGCACCACCGCGGCCATAGCGGCCAAGGAACTCCTGCCCGAAGCCACCATTGAGGCCTTCGACACCGAAGGCCAGACCATGCAGGAACTCCTCAGCGGCCGAGCCCAAGCCATCCTGGCCGGGGCGCCTTTTCCGGCCGACCTGGCCGCCCGCAACCCGGACCGTATTTATGTGCCCATTTCAGGAACTCTGACCCAGGAACCCATCGGTATGGCTCTCAACCCGCGCGATACCGAAGCTTTGCCCGCCTTGAACGCCTGGATCGGATCACGCCAGGCCGGCGGCTGGCTCAGTGACCGCTGGAGCTACTGGTTCGAAACTCTGGACTGGGAACCGGAGGTCCGCTAAAGCGGACGATCCGCCTTGAAGCCCCGGCCTCCTAATACCCGGCCCCAATTAGCCCGCCGCAATTTCGGGCCGAGAGACCTGCTCTGGCTCTCGGGCCTGGCCCTGGTTCTGTTCTGGTTCTGGCGGCATCTGCTGAACGATTATGCCTACAACTGGGATTGGAGCTTCGGGCCTCGGCTCCTGGTCCAGGTTGACGAAAACGGGCGTCTTTCACCGGGTATTCTGCTGTCAGGACTGCTATTGACCTTGAAGCTCAGCCTCTGGGCCGCAGCCGGCGCACTGGTCTGGGGCCTGATCCTTGCCCTGAGCCGCCTGAGCCGTAGCCTATACATGGACCTTTTGGCCCGGGCCATGATCGAAGGCGCCCGCAACATTCCTCCTCTGGTGCTGATTTTCATATTCTACTATTTCCTCAGCGACCAGATTCTGCCCTGGCCGACCTTACTGACCTGGCTGAAGGCGCTTCCTCCGCCTTTCCAATCTACCTTGGCGGCCCTGGCCGTGCCGGTGGACGCCCTGCCCTCGTTTGTCTCGGGGGCGGCGGCCCTGGCCGTCTATGAAGGCGCCTACTTTGCCGAAATTTTCCGCGGCGGCATCAATTCCATAGACCGGGGGCAGTGGGAGGCCTCCTGGTGCCTGGGGCTATCCAAAATCCAGCAATACCGCTCGATTATCCTGCCGCAGGTTTTTCGGCGCACCGCGCCCCAACTGGCGGGCCAGTTCATCTCCACCCTCAAGGATTCCTCGATCGTGGCGGTCATCAGCCTGCAGGAACTGACCTACAGCGGCCAACAGGTCGAAGCCATCACCCATCAGACCAACGAAGTGTGGCTGATCGTGGCCGCCCTGTATTTTCTGGTCAACTTTGCGCTTTCCACCGCCTTCAGGCGGCTGGAAAAGTGAAATGCGGTTTAAGCGGGGTTTTGACCTGTTCAGCGTTTGCGTTGCGAGGGCCGCCATTTCAGCACGGCTTTTTCGAAGAAGCTTATCGCACCGATACCCAGCGTCGTGAAGGCGGTAATCGATAAAAGAGCTGCGAAGACCAGCGGCGTATCGATGTTAAACTGCCCTGAGAGGATCAGATAGCCGATGCCGTCGTTGCCGCCAATGAACTCGCCGACGATAGAGCCTACCAGCGCCAGCGGAAAGGCTACCTTCATCGCATCGGTGATATAAGGCACGGCGTTCATCAGCCGCACCTTCAGAAAGATGCGCCACGGGGTGCCGCCGGCGATTGTCGAGAGATCCATCAGGTCGGTCTCGATCTCGCCAAGACCGGTGAGGGAATTGACGAAGACCGGGAAGAGCGCGAGCAAAAAAGCGAGCAGAATTTTTGACTCGTAACCGAGCCCGAACCAGATCACGAACAAGGGCGCGATGGCTATCTTCGGAATGCTGTTGAAGGCGGCCAGGATCGGTAAGACGAGTGAGCGCAGGAGCGGAACGTAGATCACCATTAAGGCCAACAGGACGCCTGATACGAGCGCCAACGCCAGCCCGCAGAGGGTGGTAAAGGCGGTCATCGCCAAGCAGTGCATCTGAACTGCGAAGGTCTCGGCAAAGCGCAGCACGATGCTGGACGGCAACGGCAGCACGTAACTAGGAATTTTCACCAGCGGCACGCCAAACTGCCAGATCATGATCAAAACGGCGAAACTAAGAATCGATTTTACGAAGGATGGGATACTGTTCGCCTTCATGTTATTCATACCGCGTTCAGTAACTCGATGCCGTCGTGCACGCGTGAAGATAATTCGAGGAATTTCGGGTCACGCAAGGTTTCGCTACGGCGCGGACGCGGAAGGCAAACGGGCACGATGTCGCGTATGCTCCCGGGCCGCGAGGTCATCACGACAACGGTGTCAGAGAGCAGCACCGCCTCTGAAATACTGTGGGTGACGAACAGAACCGTGCTGCGGCTTTCATCCCACAGCGTTTGCATGGCAAAGCCCATGCGCTCACGGGTGATCACGTCGAGCGCGCCGAAAGGCTCGTCCATCAGGATCAACGAGGGCCGCAACAGCATGGCGCGACAAATCGAAACGCGTTGCTGCATACCGCCGGACAACTCGTGCGGATAGCTGTGTTCAAAACCGGTCAGCTCGGCTAGTTCCATCAATTCGGTGGCGCGTTTAAGGTGCGCCGCGGCGCCCAGCCCGCCCATCTCAGCAACGAAAAGGATGTTTTCGAGCGTGGTGCGCCACGGCAGCAGTACCGGCGACTGGAAGACCATGCCGACGTCTCTGAGCGGTCGGGTGACTTTTTCACCGCGCACGATGATCTCGCCGCTGCTTGGCCTGATCAGGCCGGCGACCATGCGCAGGAGAGTAGACTTCCCACAGCCGCTGGGGCCGACTATCGAAACGAAGCTGTTCTCGGCAAAATCAAAAGACACGCTGTCTAGGGCCAGCGTCGGGCCGAAGGATTTGAAAACCTTTTGGATGGAAATCATCGCTATGTCCTGTTGGCGCGATCCCGCAAACAGGAAACACAAACCACCGCACGCCCCACCCTCGCCTCCTGTCGGCCCTTATCCGCCTCGCCGCTTTACTCCAGCGTCAGGTAAAGATCATCGGGCTTAACCTGACCATCAAGCTTGAGCGCTTTTTGGGTGAGCGCGATCGAGCGTTCGATCCGGTCTTTTATAGCCACGCCGTATCCGTTCTTCGCCACATAAGGCGTCTGGATCGACTGGATCGTGCCCGACCATTGCGTTTTCACCAGCTCGATATCCATCGTTGGGTTGTGTTTGACCATGATCTGTGCGGCTTCATCGGGGTTCGCGATCGAATACTCGACGGCCTTTTTGGTCGCCTCGGCAAAGCGTCCGGCTTCACCAGGGTCTTTCGCCAGCGCATCCGCGGCGCCAAGGAGTACGTAGCCGAAGATGTCATAGCCCCACTCGGCAAACGAGGAAAAATACACGGTCTTGCCCTGCGGTTCCGCAATCTTCCTCAAGGCCGGAACATCGCTGTCGGAACTGGCGGTATAGAGATCAACGCGGTCATTCATCAAAAGTGAGATGTAGACGCTTGGGTCTGCGGCCTGCCAGTCTATTTTCAAGGCATCAAGACCCTGCAAATCAAAGATGATCGGTAAGATCACGCGCACGCTGTCGGTCTGGCCGGCCGCTATCTTTTTGCCGACAACGGATTGAGCCGTCGGATAGGGCGAAAGGGCGGCCAAACCGTTAGTCGTGATGTCGGTATAGACCATGAAGGCTTTCACCTTGGCGCCTTTGGCCACGCCCTGCACCACCGAGCTGATGTCGGCCATGCCGTAGTCGGCCTGGCCGCCATCGATCGCCGTGATTACAAATCCGCTGCCGGTCGCCGGCTTGATATCTATATCGAAACCGGCCTCCTTGAAAAATCCTTTTTCGAGCCCGACGAAAAACGGCGCATGACGGCCGTTATACACATAGTTCGTCAGAAAAGTGATTTTCTTCAGCACCTGGGCGTTTGAAACGAGCGGAAGGCCGCCGACAAGCGCCAAAGTGAGAGCGGCGATAAAGCAAACTAGACGTTTCATTTTTCTTTCCTGTCAGTTTTGGCCTCATTGACCAAAATAGTTGGCAAGCTCGACGGTGTCAGCGCCGGGGATGCGTTTACGTTCGTACTCGCGACGCCGCGCGAACGGCACTGTCGCGTCGATGCCCACGCGCCCCCAGTGTTCCTTGTGCGGATCACGATAGAAGGACGGCGTTTCCGGAATAATAATGATGTCCCGGTCGGGCCGTGAGCGCGTCAGCACCGCCCAGGTCACATCGTCGAGCTTGTTGATGTCCACGTCCTCGTCGACCACGGTACAGTTGCGAGCCCAGGTCGGTTCCGCGCCGAAGACCGCCAGCAGCACCTGCCGGCCGTGGCCTTCGTAATGCTGTTTGATCTTCACCACCACGTTCGTGACGAACGGCAGGCAGGTCACGTCAATGATGCCCGGGAGCACCGCGCTGATGCGCTGGTAGATATTTGCCGCGACTGAAAGCTCCAGAGTCAGCACCTCTTCGGACGAACCGCATAGGACCGAATGGAAAACCGCGTCCTGGCGACAGGTGATGCCGAGTACTTCAAAAACGGCGTTCTTCTCGACCGGCGTGTAATAACCCATGAATTCGCCGAATGGCCCTTCATCGCGCCTTTCGTTGGGAATGAAGCGCCCCTCTATAACGATCTCGGTCGTCTCCGGCACCATCAGGTCAATATGCCGGCAGCCTCGCATCGGAATAGGCTCGCCCTGAAGCTTGGCGGCAAGATCGACCTCATCCGCCTCATAGGCAAGCGGCGCGGCCGCGGTAAGAAACATGGCCGGTGGCGGCCCGATCAGCATTGCGGCTTCGAGATATTGGCCGCGGCTTTCCGCTTTCTCGTGATACATCGTCAGGTGATGACGCGGCGCAAGCCGGCAACGCAGTTCCTGGTCGCTGACGAACATCGAACGATGAAACGACAGGTTATTTACGCCGGTATCCGGCTCCTTCGCCAGGAACATCGCCGAAGTGAAATAAGGCGCGCCGTCACGCTCCGAATAGGTAATTAGCGGTAAATCGCTCAGCTTGCATTCGAAGTATTCAATGTTGTTCAAAACCGGAACGGCGCTCACCATTTCTTTCTCATCGGCGACGGCGGCCAGTTTGCACCACTGCCTGCAGAAACTGTCGGCCTCTATACCGATGATTTCGGCCAGGCGTCGGCGCGATCCGTAAAGGTTGGTGAGCACTGGAATCTTCGTGCCGACAACATTATGAAAGAGAATGGGTCTACCCCAGTGCTTATGCGCGGCATCCGTCACGGCAGCCAGTTCGTGTCTGGGATCGACGGGGCGATGCACTTCCAACAGTTCACCGCGCGCCTTTAACTTGTTCATGTAGTTGCGCATCGTTTTTTCCGTTGGCTAAGAACGGCTCAAAACAGACTTGGCGGCATCGGCCGCCGACAGGTCTCAATTTATAGCCGGGCGTCCAAAACTATACAGAATTTGTCATTGTATCATGTCAATGCGTTGCCGTCAATGTTGACCCTTCGCTCCCATGACCATCAGCCGGGTTTTACTGTTTGCTCTCCGAAGCACTTTGGCCGCTTCAGCCACCCTTGATTTCTTTCAGTAATTGCGCGGCCAGGCGATTGCACATTGCCAGCGCCAGCCCTATTTCATCCGGGCTGATCTTGTCCAGATGGATGCCGCAAGCCACGCAAACCCTAACTTCGAGCTTCTTTGACAGGTCCAGGGCCAGAGATCTCGCCAGTTCATCCTCTTTGTGTCCGGTTATGGCCAGCACCGAGCAGGTGGATGATCTCTGTTCCGCATCTTGCAGGCTGGGACGCGGCTGGGCCAGAGCCACAGCGCCGATGTGGGGCGCGTCTCCGCCGTACAGGCTGATATTGAGGTCATTTCCCATGAATATCGCGGCTAAATTTATGCTCACTCGGCCGGATGTTTCGCTTGCGCTGAACATTATTTTCCTTTTGATTGAGTGGGGGCCATTCTCCGCGGCCAAGGATCAACCCAAATCCTTGCTTCCCGGCCAGCGTCGGAATCCTTTAAACTCCAGACCAAACTCGAGCATGACCTTGCCGATCAAATGCCCGGCCATGTCCTCTATGCTCTGGGGCTGGTTGTAATAGGTCAGCACCGGCGGCATGATGACTACCCCCATTTCCGCCAGGCTTGCCATATTACGCAGATGGATCAGGCTAAGCGGCGTTTCGCGCGCCACCAGCACCAACTTGCGGCGCTCTTTCAAGGTTACATCCGCGGCGCGCAAAAGCAGATTGTCCGCATAGCCGTGGCAAATCCCGGCCAGGGTCTTCATGCTACAGGGCAATACCACCATGCCTTGCGTCGCAAAAGTTCCGCTGGCGATGCTGGCCCCGATATTGTCCAAATCATGCACGGTATGCGCCAAGGGGCGGAGGTCCTCCGGGGTTTTCCCTGTCTCCTCGCGCAACACCCTCTCCCCGGCCCGGCTGATCACCAAGTGTACCTCCCATTCCGGGAAAAACCGCAGGCCCTCCAATAAGGCCAGGCTCAGGGGAGCGCCGCTGGCGCCGCTTAACCCCACCACCAAACGTTTATTCATAGGGATGGAAACCTGTTCCGGCTTCACAGCCAAAGAAATGCCAACCCGGCTTGACCATAATTGAGTAATAGTTACACAGCGGTTCTGGATAATTTTTAAGCATTTTTAAAGCTCGGCTGACCTCAGCTAATTTTTATCTGTAAAACCAGCCAATTATAAAAAAGACGACTTGGCATGACCTTTGTAAGGCAGTTTGCCATTAAGAAGCGTCTGGCTCCTGGTGGACGGGCGACCAGCGAATATTTTCTGGAGTGGGGGCGTCCTCTAATGTCCTGCCTCGTCCCCGCCAAAAGGAGATGGCATGACCGCGATATCTATCCGCAGACTCTGCAACCCAGTGTTGGCTTTGGCCGGCGGCCTTACTTTGCTGTCGGGCCTTTTTTTGCTTTTCCATCTTAAATCGCGGCCCATAGTCATGTGCCATGAGTTGGGGAGCCTGGTTTTTGCGGTCGCCTGTCTCGTCCACCTGGCCCTGAACGCCAAGCCTCTGTTGAAGACAATCGGGGGGCGGACAATCGCCTGGGCCATAATAGGGGTGCTTATGTTTTCCGGCCTGGGGATGGCTTTATCCGGCCCCAAGCCGGGAATGCCCCGTGCCCTAAAAGTACACCTTGACGTCCCGGCATCCGAATAAAGTAATATTAAGATATGGCGGAAGCGGTGAGGTTCGAACTCACGGATGGTTGCCCATCGCTGGTTTTCAAGACCAGTGCCTTAAACCACTCGGCCACGCTTCCGGATTCAACGGCAAATAAGGCAGCCTAAAAAAGTAATTATACCCGGGGTCCGCTTAGAGTCAAGCCGTAGAAAGGCCTCATGACTCTTCAATTTATTTCTGCGAAAGACCGGGTTTATACTGGTCGGCGTTGAGCCGGGCCATATTCTGGCGCCAGGCCCTGGCCCGCTCCTGGATGCCTTGGATATCCTGGCCGTCATTTTCAAAATAGGCCAGAAAGACGATTTTATCGCCCACCGCCTGGGCCGTGACTGTCAGAAAGACCTGGGAAGGCTGGCCGAAAACATTAAAAGCCACCCTGGCCCCCAGGGAAAGGGAATCGCTGCCCTGGTCGAACTTGCGGGTGAACTTGTCCACCTTGAATTGAAAACCGATATCCACGCCCATTATTTCCGTCAGCTTGCGGTTGCCCTGCCTGGTCAGGAGCGCGGCCAGGGGCCGGTTGCCGGCGGCCAGACTGAACCATTTGTCGTAGCGGCTCAATTCCCGGCGCAAACTAATTTGATCATAATGTTTTCCAGGCATGGCCGTGGTGGTGCCCACCAAGGCGAAGCGGGGCACGGCCGCGGGCCGGCGTCCGGCCGCGGCCTCCACGAAACGGGACCATTCCCCGGCCTCGGCGTAAAGGGCCAGGATCCGGAATTTCAGTTTTGGAGCCGTTTCCCGAATATAGGCATCGGCCCGAGGTTTGAGCCCATCCACCCGGGCCAGGCCGGCCGGTCCGGCCAGACTCACCGTGACTTCCCCCAGCGGGACCTTGTTCGGCTGGGCCTTGGCGGCCGCTCCGGCCGGCCAGGCCAAAAAGATGAGCCCGGCCATCAACCATATGGCCACCTTGAAAATAAAACTTCTAATCATTTTTACCACCTTTCCCAGTATTCCGCGGCCCAGGCAGCGAATTCCCGCCGGGCCGCGGCCAAAAGCCGGGCCTGACGCTGGCTCTTCAGACCCCCCAGCGGCGGGGCGGCGAAAAGCCCGAAATTGATGTTCGTGGGTGAAAAACGAGGGACCGAGCTTTGCAAATGGACCATCAGGGCCCCCAGAGCAAAAGTGGGGCGGGGCGATAAGAGCGGCCGGCCCCGGACGCTCCGGGCCGTGTTTTCTCCGACCCAGAGCCCGGAGGCCGCGGATTCCACGTAACCTTCCACTCCTGAAATCTGTCCGGCCACGAAGAAACGCCCATCTCCCCGGAAACGCTGAAACTCATCCAAGACCCGGGGAGCGTCCAGATAGGTGTTGCGATGGATGGCTCCATAGCGGGCAAATTCGGCCCTGGCCAGGCCGGGGATAAGACGCAGGACTTTTTCCTGGGCCGGCCGGGTCAGCCTGGTTTGGAAACCCACCAAATTCCACATGGTTCCGGCCTGGTCCTCCCGCCGGAGCTGCACCACCGCATAGGGCCGGCGTCCGGTGGCGGGGTCTTCCAGGCCGACGGGCTTCATCGGACCGAAAATCAGGGTGCGCGGCCCCCGCCGGGCCATGACCTCAATGGGCAGACAGCCCTCAAAAAATCGCTCGTCCTCAAAGTCCCTGGCCGCCACCTGGTCGGCAGCCAAAAGGGCGGCCAGAAAACGCTCAAATTCCTCCCGGTCCAGAGGACAGTTCAAATAATCGCCCGGCCCGGTCTGGTAGCGATTGGCCGGGTAGAGCCGGGTCTGATCCAGGGAATCATAGGTCACGATGGGGGCCAGGGCGTCATAAAAATGGAGATGGGGAGCCCCGGCCAACGGCCTTAGCAGTTCCACCAGGGCCTCCGAGGCCAGGGGGCCCCCGGCCACCACCACCGGTGCCGAGCCGGAGGGCCAGGCCGCCACCTCGGCCCGGACCACTTCGATCAGGGGGTGTTCTTCCACCGCCCGGGTCACAACCTGGCTGAATAGTCGACGGTCCACGGCCAGGGCGGCCCCGGCCGGCACCCTGGTCTGTCCGGCCGCGCCCATGACCAGGGAGCCCAAGGCCCTCATTTCCTCTTTCAAAAGCCCCACCGCGTTCTCTGGGCGGTCCGAACGGAAGGAATTGGAACAGACCAACTCGGCCAGGCCAGGCCAGGTATGGGCCGGTGAAAAGCGGACGGGCTTCATCTCCCACAGCCGGACACGCAAACCCCGGCCGGCCGCCCGAAAAGCGGCTTCGCAACCGGCCAGACCACCGCCAATGACCTCCACCTCGAAGTCAGCCGCATTCATAGCCCAAAAAACTCCCCAGGGAAAGGCCGCCATCGGCGTTCCAAACCTAAGCATGAAAAATCACTTGACAAATACTTAAATTTAGTCAATGATTACCCTAACTGGTTAACTTGCCCCGGTTGCCTTGGTTTCCGTAAAGTTGCCTCTGGCCGAAGAAAGATTGTAGTTCTTTTACGGCTGGCCGTAAAGTTATAATTTCCAAGGTTCGTCGCGCCGACCCAAGTGTGCCGGGGAGGCCTCCCCGGTTTGTTTTTGACCCAGGCCCGGCAGTCACGGGGTCGGACCTTCGAGCCTGAAGCCGAGAAAACGGTCTTAAATATTTGGAGAATGCGCTCATGGCCGTCACAAAAGAAAAAATCATCACCGAAGTTTTTGAGAAAACCGAGCTTTCCCGTAAAGACGCCCGGTCGGCGGTTGAAAAGATGATGGAAATCCTGAAAAAAACCTTGGCCGACGAAAAGGATGTCCTCATCAGCGGTTTCGGCAAATTCGTGGTCAAGCGCAAAAAAGCCCGCCGGGGCCGCAATCCCCAGACCAAGGAATCTTTGGAGTTACGAGCCCGCCGCGTGGTGGTCTTTAAGAATTCCGGCATCTTGCGCAAAAAAATCAACGGCGAAGCGGTGGATGAAAACACGGCCGACGACTTTTGACGCGGCCTAGGGAAAGAATTTGTTTTTTCCTTGGCTCAAGGCCGGAGTTTCAGCCTGAAAAACAAGCCAATACCCTTCAATCGGCTTGACTTTGACCTGAGCATACTTTAGAATTTAAGAAGTATTCAGGGCCACCCCAGGCCAAATAACCAGGGCGGCCCTATACCAGGATAAGGAAATGGCCCTGCAAAAACCGGAAATTTCGGTCTGCATTGATGGTAAAACCCACAGTTGGATGATCGTGGCAGAAGACAACTCCCAAGGGGACGGTTTTCGCCTGGAACATCGATGGTGCAAAAAATGCGGTTGCCTGACCCAAGTCGGCGTCGGGTCGGATAATCAGCCGGTCGTGGCTGTGAGTGAAGATGGTTCACCCCATCTGGCCACCCCCAAAATCCTGGCCGCGCTTATCAAGTAAACATCTTTGAACGGCTTTAACCAGGTTGGTCTGACTACCGCAGGCAGACCTTTTTTCTTTCTCCGGACTGTCTCCAGGCCCTCCGGCTCTACCTGAAAATATGAAATATCAAAAAAATCCAGGACTTTTTCTGGCCTTCGGCTCGGCTGTCGCCTACACCTTGGGCGACACTGGGGTACGCCTGACGGTCGGAGAATTGTCTGTATGGGGGCTGGTGTTTATCCGGGGGCTTTTGGGAATGGCTGGTGCCGCTACGGCGGCCCTACTTCTGAGGAAAAAACTCTGGGGCGCCAACTTCCGGCTTCTGTCGCTTATCGGCCTGAGCGGTTTTCTATGCACCAGCCTGATGTTCTCAACCATTGTCCGCATACCGCTCTATCAGGCGTTTGTCATATTGTATATGTATCCGATCTTTTCCCTGATCCTGGCCGCTCTTATAAACGGCGAAAAAATTTCAGCCGGGGACAGCCTGAGGGCCTTCCTGGCCCTGATGGGCTGCCTGTTCCTGGTCTGGCCGGACGAATCGGCCGGCCTGACTCTGGATATCGGCCATTTCCTGGGTTTGGCCGCCAGCCTGTGCTACAGCCTTTCCATTGTCCTGACCCGCCGCCTGGGTTCGGACAACAGCGGTCTGGAGCCGCTTTTCCATTACAGCCTCCATTGCGCCTTGGGAGCTATACCCCTAGCTCTCCTTTTCGGCCAAGGATTGGGGCTGAATCTGAACCTCAACTCCGTCGCCGGCCTCCTGGTGGCTACTTTGTCCACCATGGGCCAGTTTCTGGGCTACGCGGCCCTGAGATGGCTACCGGCCCACACGGTGGGCACCATCGGAACCATGGAGGTGGCTCTTGGCGCCCTCTTAAGTTGGCTGTTTTTCCATGACCCCATGACCGCCAGAGCTATTTTCGGCGGCGGCCTCATTCTGGGCGTTGCTCTGAGCGTCCGGCCCAAGCCTTAAGGAAAGCTTTATTAAAGGAACCTCTGGCGGAACAAAAAAACCATTTAGCCATGCCTAAATGGGTAGCAGCAGCCAGAGGTAAAGCTGTATATTAAAAAGGAACCGGGGGCGTTGTAGCACCCCCGGCTCCGGGGCAGTCCCCCGAGTTTAGAGCTCAGAAGGTTGTGCCCCTGCCGGACGGTCTCCCCTCCGGCAGGGGCGTTCCGTTTAGCGCCGGCGATTAAGCCAGCGGGCCACCGGTTACGGCTAAAAATTCGTTATTCCATCAGTTGTTCCCACTCAACACCCATCGCCGCCGCCAAGCGTTTACATGTGGCCATACGGGGCTGCGTTTTTCCACTTTCAATCTTGGCGTAAGCCGGTTGCGTTATGTCCATGCGCCGCGCGACCTCCTCCTGCGTCAGTCCCAAATGTTCGCGCCAAGCGCGAATAAGAGACATCCCGCCAAGGGTGGACATTTTGACCACCTCGTGAGGCAGCGTTATCTCTTCATCGGGCCGCCCTTCAGTGCGCCCCATGAGTTTGAGGTATTCGGCATAAGGAATGACGGCAAAGGCGGGTTTGCCGTTGTGGGTCAAAATCTGATGATGGTTAGTAGGTGTGTTCATCGCGCTTCTTGACCTCTTCAATGAGTATAACTGTTACTTCCCCGCCCGGCTTCACTGTGAAAAACACCCGGTAGCGGCCTACGCGAAGGCGGTAATCATCTCGATCCGAAAGAGCTTTAACATTTGCCACGTCCGGCCATTTTGCCAGAAGCTCGACCGCATTAATGATGCGTTCAACATCATGCCGTGGGATAGGGGCAAGCTGCTTTCTTGCCTTCTTTGTCCAGTTGATTAGATTCACAGGATGATTATAACCATTTATAGCATTTTATACAATATGCTCTTAATCTGGTGGCCACGCCCACGCCCTGGGCCTCGACGGTAGCCAAGGTGACCACCTTCAAGATTTAAAAAGCCCGGCTCTGCGCCGGGCTTCCTGTTGGCCATAACCTGGTCTCCAGGCGGCTATCTGCCCCGTCCCTGGTCTTTATTTACTTCGGCTATTTTATTGAACTCCATCAAGTTTTTTTTTACAATCTGAACTTCCTCGCCTACGGCACCTCTTCGGGCTTGTATAACATAAAGCCGCTCCCAAGCCGTTTTAATATTTTCCTGCTCATCTTTGGACAAAGGCCTGGCCCGTTCATCCATGATAGCCTGTTTTGCCGCAGGTGGTTTGCGAACTTCTTGAGTGACATCCAGTTTGTTATCATAAAGGCACTCAAGGGAGCGGGTTAAAACGCGCACTCGATCAACAGGCAAAGCAGCTTCAATTCGGGCCAATGTATTAGGCATATTTACATAGGCCTCATCATGGGACGATGGCGGCGTCCAGCGCCCTGTTCCTCCGCGAGTTCTTTTTTGGTCTTCATACCTTTCTATGATACCCAATTCACTAAATTCTTTTTTTACGGCGATAGCCAGAATTTCGACAGCATATCCAGACTGCTTGAGCCTAGTAATCGTATCCATAATTGGTTTCCGTTGCCGCATGGTTCCTTCAAAAATGATGTTCCGCCTATTTATAATTGCCGAATCAAATAGCCGCCTTGTCCATTCCCTGACATCTGGGTCGGTTCGTTCAGCAAATAATTTGTCATCAAGCAAGAGAATATCTTCAGATTGAGGATGAAAGTCACGATATTCATCGCCATTAATTACGGCGGCTGTTTGAGAGGCAAATTCGAGTTTGCTAAATTCGATTAATGCAGATTTGCCCGCACCAGGCTGACCGGCAACAATAACCACTTTGGGAGTTAAAGAAGCGGAAGTGCTCTCCAGCATCTCCCGCTCCAAAGAAGAAAAAATTGTTTCGTGTTCTATGTCAGAAAGCTTAAATGATTCATCGGCCATGCGACTGTTCCAATGCGGCCTCTTGGTCCAGAAGCTCCTTTTTGGCCTGGATAGCCGCCTGTAATGTTGGGGCATATTTGGAAATCACCAGGCGTTTTGTATCTTGGTCGCCGGAATATACTAAGTCTCGTTCTGTAGCGAGCTGGGCGAGCTGGGCCTTCAGTTCACGAATTTTGGCTTCGTCAGGGTTTGACTTGCCAACTTCGTCTTGATGTTGGTGATAAACTTTGCCGCGCATGGCAGAAACCGTCGCAATAGCCGCTTCACTCAGTCTGAAATTATCCATGCCTCGAACGAAGTCTTCTAAATTCTCCAACTTTTCAGCGGTTTTATCAAATAAGAGCGCACCTTCAACATTTAAAGCCTGTTCATTGGTCGATTGAATTTCCGCTTTCATAATTCCCTCCTTACGGGCTGATAGGCTTAACTTTAAGAAAATATTACCATGTAAAGACACCTTAAGGCAAGGGGATTGACCGTACCTTAACCGTTTCTTTTCAGTCATGTGGCATATCCCTGTTGCGGTTGCGGGTGCGGGAGAGAAATTCAATCCTTCATCCATAAGGCTTCTTCCGTAATGGAGATGATCGTCAGACATCTTTTCGGAGCCTCAAAGTTGGCGCTTTGAGGCTTCACTTTTTTGGAGTTCTGACCACAGAACTTGCTGAAAAATCCTTTCTTTTTGGAGTAAAAAAAGCGCAGCAAACCGCGAGAGCGATCTGCTGCGCTAAAGAAAAAATCCCCTTTCAAGTTTGCGGAAAAAAACCGCAAGACATTGAAAGAGGATTTATGGTATAAATTTCCTGGAACCGCTCTTAAAGCGGTTCTTCTAAGTGCAGGAAATTGTTGGACACAAAGTGGAGCGGGCAACGGGGTTCGAACCCGCGACCCCAAGCTTGGGAAGCTCGTACTCTACCAACTGAGCTATGCCCGCTCATCCAAGGCGATCTACAGTTAATTTTTTTAGCCCAGGCCGGCCCTAAAGTCAAGTTCTTTTGAAAGGCCTGGGTAACCAGCGGTCACTCCTTTAACGCCCGCCTCCGTATTTGTTCTCTTCCTCCTTTATCGGCCGCACCGCCCAAGGTGTGGCGTAGAGCTGGAAACGCTCCTTTATCTTCAGACCCACCGCCTCGGCCTCTTCCTTGGTGTCAAAAAAACCCACCCGGATACGATGCTGGAGCCGGCCTTCAAGGACGGCTTCAGAGGCGTAAACCCTGCCGCCCACTTCCTGGCCCAGAAGGGTGGACAGGAAACGCAGAGATTCGGTGGCGTCCTGGGTGGAATAGATATTGACCACCCATTTGTCGGAAATTTCCGAAGTTCCGGAGGCGGGCTTATCAGCCGCAGACGCGACGACCGGCTGGTCCGCCGCCTCGGCTGGTTTGTCCGCCGGTTTGGCCGATTCCTCGGCCGGTTTATCCGCCGGCTCGGCCGGGGCGGACGTCTGGGCCTGATTTTCCACCGGTTTGGCCGAAGGGGTCGCCGGGGTCGGTTTCACCACCGCCGGTTTGGCCGTAGCAGCCGCCTTGGCCGGCGGCTTCACCGCCGGGACCGAACTGACCGGTGGTTGCGGATTTTCTTCAGGCAGGTCAAGAACAGGCGCGAAATCAAGGGTCCTTTCGGTTTGACCAGCGATAGAGCCGGCCGGCGGGGTCGCCCCAGCCGGAGTCGAGGCGGGCGGGGCCGGGGGTGGAGGAAGCGCCGTCTCTTCGTCAGAACTGGATAGCACCCAGGTCAGGCCTAAAATTATCGCCGCGCCCGCCGTGGCCAGCCATATCTTCCTGAGCCCGCTCCGGGGCGGTCGGGGCCGGGGATAAGGACCAGCAGAGGAACTCACATCCACATCCAAAGGACGTTCGGGAAATTGGGCGGCGCCGGCGACCGCTTTGTTTTCACCAGCCCGGGAAGGTCTTTCAGGCGCGTCTGCCATACCTGACTCCTAAATATATTGATTCCAGGTCACTCGTTTCGGGCCGTTTCAGGGCCGGCTTCTCCCTCGTCCGATTCTCCCGGCGGGGCGGCGGCCCGGACCAGGGGTGGTTCCACCGGCGGGGCTATGGCCTCGCCTTTCAGAACCGACAGACGGGCCTGGGCCAAAAGGGCCGGGTAAGAACCCGGGAAGGACCGTAAAAGGTCCTCATAAGTCTTTATCGCCGCTTCAGGTTGGCCGGCCGCGACCTGGACCCGGCCCAGAGCCAGAAAAATATTTGATTTATAATGGTCCGTCAGGGACGGCCAGTCTAAAAGATCCTTATAGCTTTGCGCGGCCTTGGGGTAATCCTGAACCGTCTCATAAAGGCCGGCGAGATTGTCCAGGAGGAGCGGTTTAAGGGATATTTCCGCCGGCTTTAGGGTTTGAAGCATATTTTCAGCCAGGGGCAGGGCTTTTTCCGGAGCGCCCGCCTCGATATGAAGCCGGATCAAGGCCAGGGCGGCCAGCCGGCCCGCCCGTCGACCGGAATGCTGGATTTTTTCCAGGGCCTCAGGCGAAGCCGCGGCCAAGGCCTCTTCGTAGGCCGCCTCAGCCGCCTCTTCCGCCGCCTTCTGGCTGCGGACATAGGCGAATCCCACAATGACCGCCAAGGCAACCGCCGCCGCGCCGAAGGCCAGAGCCCGGGTGTGGCGCAGAATGAACTCGTAAACCTTTTCGCTGGTGGTCAGAAAGGCGTCTTTTTCCTTGAGAAGATCACGGATATGTTTTTCCGGGGCCTTTTTTATCTGGTTCATTGGCGGGTCTTCCCCATGGCCGGGTATATTTTTCAAACGGTCAGTGACTCATGGAATCAAGAAAATCCTGGTTGCTCTTGGTGCCCCGTATCTTATCGAGCAAAAACTCCATACTCTCCACCGGGCTCATGGGACTCAGAAGTTTGCGGAGAATCCAGATGCGGTTCAACTCCGTTTCCAACAGAAGCAGATCCTCCTTGCGGGTGCCGCTGCGGTTGATGTCCATGGCCGGAAAGACTCGCTTGTCGCTGAGTTTGCGGTCGAGGTGGATCTCCATGTTGCCGGTGCCCTTGAATTCTTCGAAGATGACTTCATCCATGCGGCTGCCGGTGTCGATGAGGGCGGTGGCGATGATGGTAAGGGAGCCGCCTTCTTCCACATTGCGAGCCGCTCCGAAGAAGCGCTTGGGCCGATGAAGGGCGTTGGAATCCACACCGCCGGAGAGAATCTTGCCCGAAGGCGGCACCACGGTGTTGTAAGCCCGGGAGAGGCGGGTTATGGAATCCAGGAGGATGACCACATCGTGCTTATGTTCCACCAGGCGCTTGGCTTTTTCAATGACCATGTCGGCCACCTGGACGTGGCGGGTGGCCGGCTCGTCAAAGGTGGAACTGATGACCTCACCCTTGACCGAACGCTGCATATCGGTCACTTCCTCGGGCCGCTCGTCGATAAGGAGCATGATGAGTACGGTTTCAGGGTGGTTCTTGGTGATCGAATTGGCTATATTCTGCAGCAAGATGGTCTTGCCGGTGCGGGGGGGAGAGACGATGAGGCCGCGCTGCCCCTTGCCGATGGGGGTCATCATATCCATGATGCGCATGGAATAGTTCTTGCTGTCGGTCTCCAGTTGAATGCGTTGCTGTGGATAGAGGGGCGTGAGGTTGTCAAAGAGGATCTTGTCCCGGTTGGATTCTTCGGGGTCCTCGAAATTGCACTGCTCCACCTTCAAAAGGGCATAGTAACGTTCACTCTCCTTGGGGGGGCGGATCTGGCCGGTGACCGTGTCGCCGGTGCGAAGGTTGAAACGCCGCACCTGGCTTGGGGAAACGTAGATGTCGTCCGGCCCGGGCAGATAGTTGGATTCCGGCGCCCGGAGGAAACCGAAGCCGTCGGGCAAGGTTTCCAGAACGCCTCCCCCGAAAATCATGCCGTTATGTTCGGTCTGGGCCTGAAGCAGGGCGAAAATCAACTCCTGTTTGCGAAGATTGGTGGCCCCTTCGATTTTGAAATCCTTGGCCAGAGCGGTCAAATCGCCAATCTTCATTTTCTTCAAGTCGGACAAGTCCATCTTTTCAGTCATGCTGGTTCCTGTTGATTCCCTAAAATGCGGCCCCTTCCCTCCGGGGGAGTCTCTGAGGCCGGGAGGAGTGGGTTTTAGTTAAAAACCGATACCGGTTCAGCCCCTGGCGGAAGCTGGGCGGGCGTTCATTATGAAGTTCTGGCGGATCAACGAATCTTTAGAGATTTTTTCATTCGGGCGATTTCAGTTTAGAGGCGAATCGCGTAGAAAAGACGCGCCGAAAGAGGAATACGGCTATGACGAAATATATACTCTGAAATACACACTGTCAAGACTTTTTTGAGGGGGGTGGAGCGCGAACTAAAATTTACCTAAAAAATTAGTTTTATGCTATGCTCCCAAAAGTCCGAACCCGGAGGCCGGACGGCCCACATGATTTGATATTTTATTTCCTGTTTTTTTTTGCTAATATAATGCGGCTTTAATTGTTTCTTTTTAAGGATGGCCGATGATTGAGGTTGAATTTCTGCGCCGGCTGACCCCTGACCGCCGTGCGGCGATACTGGCCCGCTCCGCCGCGGCCCAAACCGAACTTAGGCCGGCCGTGGCCGACATACTCAGCCGCTTGACCGGCGACCCCGAGGGAGAACTGCGGCGGGAATACGGCCCCCTCAAATCCGGGCTGGCCCTGGCCGACTTGAAGGTTTCCGCGGAAGAGATCGAAGCCGCCCATCGGGCTCTGCCTGGGGAAGTGCTGGCGGCCCTGAAAAAAGCCGCCGCAGCCATTTATAAATTCCATGCCGCCCAATTGGAACGTTCATCCTGGTTTGAGGAATTCTCTCCCGGCCTTCTGGCCGGCCGGCTGACCCGTCCCCTGGAGCGGGTGGGGGTCTATATCCCCGGTGGCCGGGCGACCTACCCTTCCAGCGCCCTTATGAACATCATCCCGGCCAAAGCCGCCGGCGTGACTGAAATAATAGCCGCCTCCCCGCCCGGACCGGATTTCACAATTCGTCCGGAAATACTGGCGGCCGCCCACCTGGCCGGAGCCGATGCCATCTACAAGCTGGGCGGGGCCTGGGCTGTAGGCTCTCTGGCTCTCGGCCTGGCGGGGTTGCCGCGGGTGGATAAAATCGTGGGGCCGGGCAGCGCCTGGGTCACGACGGCCAAACTGGCCGTTTTCGGCCAGGTGGATATCGACCTTCCGGCCGGACCCAGTGAAGGTTTCATCATCGCCGATGGCCAGGCCCCGGCCGAATGGATTGCCTGGGATCTCCTGGCCCAGTTGGAACACGATCCCCTGGCCGCGGCCGTCCTGGTGTCCGTGGACGAAGACCTGGCCCGGCGGGTGGCCGCGGATATCAGCCGGCTTTCCCCCGGCCTGGACCGCCTGGATATCGTGGGCGAATCCCTGAAGAACGGAGCGGCCATTTTAGTGGCCGAAAACCTTAACGAGGCCTTTGATTTTGCCAACCTCTACGCCCCGGAACATCTGCAACTGGTTCTGGCCGAACCATTCAGCCACCTGAACAGGGTCCGCCATGCCGGTTCGGTCTTCCTGGGGCCACACGCCCCCATCGCCGGAGGCGATTACGCCACCGGGCCCAACCATGTGCTGCCCACCGGCGGCGCGGCCCGCATGTTTTCCGGCTTGTCCGTCGACTCCTTCCTTAAAAAAATAACCTTCCAACACCTAACCCCGGAAGCCCTGAAAGACATCCTGCCCGTTGCCGCGACCCTGGCCCGGGCCGAGGGCCTCACCGCCCACGCCCAATCCCTGGAAATAAGATCCCGGGAGATAAGACATCCATGACCGCCAAGACCGAAGGCTCCGCCGGCCATTTTATTCAGGCCTTCATAGACGAAGACGCCGCCGCCGGCCGTTACGACAGGGTGGCCACCCGTTTTCCTCCGGAACCAAACGGCTATCTGCACATAGGCCACGCCAAGAGCATCTGCCTGAATTTCGGTCTGGCCTTAAGCTACGGGGGTAATTGCAACCTGCGTTTCGACGATACCAACCCGGTCAAGGAAGACACGGAATATGTCGAATCCATTGAAAATGACGTCCGCTGGCTGGGCTTCGTCTGGACCGGACCCATCCGTTACGCCTCTGACTATTTTGAAAAACTGTATGAGTGCGCTGAAAAGCTCATCCAAAAAGGCCTGGCCTATGTTGATGACCTATCGGCTGAGGAGATGCGGGCCTTTCGCGGCACATTGACCGAACCGGGCCGGAACAGCCCCTGGCGCGACCGGGGCGCGGCCGAGAACCTGGACCTTTTCCGGCGCATGAGGACCGGGGAATTCCCCGACGGGGCCCGGAGTCTCAGAGCCAAAATAGATATGGCTTCGCCCAATCTCAATATGCGCGACCCGGCCCTTTACCGCATCCGCCGGGCCGTCCATCACCGCACCGGGGATAAATGGGTCATCTATCCAATGTATGATTATACCCACTGTATCTCCGATGCCCTTGAAGGCATCACCCATTCCATATGCACCCTGGAATTCGAAGACCACCGGTCGCTCTACGACTGGGTGCTGGAGGCCCTTGATTGGCCGGCTCCCCGACCCAGACAAATCGAATTCGCCCGCCTGAACCTGGAATACACGGTCATGAGCAAGCGCAAGCTCATGCAACTGGTCAAGGACCGCCACGTCGAAGGTTGGGATGACCCCCGCCTGCCGACCCTGGCCGCCCTGCGCCGCCGGGGCCTGACCCCGGAATCCATCCGCCTGTTCTGCGACCGCATCGGCGTGGCCAAGCGCGACAGTTGGATCGAATACTATTGGCTGGAAAAAGCCGTCCGCGATGACTTGAACCCCATAGCGCCCCGCGTGATGGCCGTTCTCCGGCCTCTGAAAGTGGTGGTGGAAAACTGGCCCGCCGACCAGAGCCGGGAATTTCCAGCTCCCTTCTTTCCAGACGATCCGGAACGGAAGGAGAGCCGCCCCCTGGTCTTTGAACGGGAAATCTTCATCGAGGCCGAAGACTTCAAACCCGACCCGCCGAAAAAATTCTACCGCCTGGGGCCGGGCCGGGAAGTGCACCTGCGCTGGAGTTTCTACCTCCACTGCCATGATATGATCCGCGATGCCGAAGGACGGGTCACTGAACTGCGCTGCACCTATAGCGAAGAGCCCCGCGGCGGGGGCGCCGGCCCCGGCGGTCAGCCGGCGGTGATCCATTGGGTTCCGGCCGGCCTGTCCCGGCCGGCCCGGGTGCGCCTCTACGACCGTTTATTCAGGAATCCCAGACCCAAAGGCGACCTGGACCGGGAACTGAACCCCGATTCCCTGGTGGAATGTCTGGAAGCCCGCCTGGAGCCCGCCCTGGCCGATCTGGCCCCGGGCTGGCGCTGCCAGTTCGAGCGCCTGGGCTATTTCGTGACTGATGAAAAACTGCACGACCGGGAACGGCCGGTCTTCAACCGTATAGTGACCCTTAAGGACAGACGCTAAAAAGCCCTCAACAACGGGGGCAAACGCGGAGGCCGGTAATTTTGGCAGCCAGTTCATTCACCATAGACTACCTCCTGGAACTGTTAATGTTCAACGGCTTGGCCGGAGAAAGCCAGGCCGAGGAGATCAGACGCGCCTATCAGGCGGCCGTCGCCCGGCGCCCCGGCAAGGCCTCTGTGGAAAGCGCCGACCCGCTGGACTTCCTGGTGGGTCTCAAAATGCCTCTGCCCGGCCAGGACAACAACCTGGGGCGGACCATCGATGACGACATCCTGGCCCGGATGATGGCCCAGGCGGCCGCCCTGCCCTACCGCCGCATCGAACAGCGGGAACTGGACGCGGAGCTGGTGACGAATATCCTGCCCCAGTCATTCGCCGCCCGTCATATGGTACTGCCCCTGGGCCTGGACGATGAGGGGCGCCTCCTGGTGGCCGTCCGCCACCCATTTTGCCAAAGCGCCCTGGAAGACGTCAGCCGGGTGGTCGATAAACCCATTCAGCCCGTTATCGTGCCCGGCAACCAGATCAAGAAGGTCATCGGGGAAATATACGCCTTCCGGGGGGCGGTGGCCGGGGCCGAAGACCTCTATTCCGGGGGGAGTCGGCTGGGTTTCGACATCGGCAACCTCGAACAGTTTGTCAAGTTGAAATCAGCCGCGGAAATCACCCATGACGACCAGCACATCAAAAATCTGGTGGATTTTCTGCTGGCCGAAGCTTTGAATGAAAAGGCTTCCGACATCCATATCGAACCAAAGCGCAGCGATCTTATAGTGCGTATGCGCTTCGACGGGGTGCTTCACGACGTCCACCGTCTGCCCAAGGTCATACACCCGGCGGTGGTCAGCCGCATCAAAACCGTCTCCCGCCTGGACATAGCCGAAAAGCGGCGCCCCCAGGACGGCCGCATCAAGATAGCCGCCAAGTCCGGCGAGGCGGAAGTGCGCGTCTCGACCGTGCCGGTGGCCTTCGGGGAAAAGACGGTCATGCGCATCCTGGATCCGGAGGCCCTGTTCCTGGATCTGGCCGATATGTTTTTCAACCCGGCCGACCTCCACAAATGGAACACTTTCACCTCCCTGCCCCACGGCATCATCCTGGTGACGGGGCCAACCGGCAGCGGCAAGACCACCACGCTCTACTCCACTCTTCGGAAGCTGGCCACCCCGGAAGTCAACGTCACCACCGTGGAAGACCCCATTGAGATGGTCCACGACGAATTCAACCAGATCGCCGTGCAACCCAAGATAGGCATCACCTTCGGCAGCATCATCCGCAATATCCTGCGTCAGGACCCCGACGTCATCATGATCGGGGAAATGCGCGATCTGGAAACCGCCGAAAACGCCATCCAGGCCGCCCTCACCGGGCACCTGGTCCTCTCCACCCTCCACACCAACGATGCCCCTTCGGCCCTGACCCGTCTGTTCGACTTGGGGCTCCAGCCCTTTCTGGTCTCCTCGACCGTGGTGGGCATCATGGCCCAACGTCTGGTCCGGCGCATTTGCAAATACTGCGCCGAAACATTTGTCCTGACCAGTGAGGCGGCCCGGGACTTGGGATTCGCCATAGAGGGCGACCTGACTCTCCGGCGGGGGCTGGGCTGCGAAATGTGCCGCAACACCGGATATCAGGGACGTCTGGCCACAGTCGAGGTAATGACCATGAGCGAACCCCTTAAGGAACTGGCCCTCAAGGACGGGGTAAGCGCCCAGGAATTGAAACACTTGGCCCGCCTGGAAGGTATGACCACTCTCCGCGAAAATGCCCTGAACCTCATGACGTCCGGCCTGACCACCATAGAAGAAGTCCTGCGCGTCACCGCCCCGGACGCCTGAATCACTGTTTCATAATAATTTAATAATGTAGGGAGATTTGGACATGATAAGCACGCTCTTGTTGATAATCCTTTCAGTCTTGGTCGTCCTCCTGGTCCTGGCCGGGCTGGTGGCCGTCATTTACAACCGCCTGGTTACCCTGAAAAACCGTTTTAAAAACGCCTTCTCCCAGATCGACGTCCAACTCCGGCGGCGCTACGACCTCATCCCGAACCTGGTCAACACGGCCAAGGCTTACCTGAGTCACGAGGCCCAGACTCTGGAAGCGGTCATCCAGGCCCGGGCCAAGGCCACCGCGGCCCAGATAAGTTTAGCCGGGGATCCGACCCAATTGCCCGCCCTGGGACGGCTGGTCGAAGCCGAAGGTCAACTATCATCCGCCCTGGGGCGGCTTCTGGTCAGTATGGAAGCCTACCCCGAACTCAAGGCCGACCGCGTCATCCTGGAAACCAAAGAAGAACTGGCCAGCACTGAAAACCGCATCGCCTTCGCCCGCCAGGCCTACAATGACGCGGTCATGTTCTACAACGAAGCCCGGGAAAAATTTCCCGCAGTCCTCTTTTCGGAGATGTTCGGCTTCGGTCTGGCCGAATTCTGGCGCCTGGACGAAGCCGTTGCCGCCGCTCCGCCCAAGGTTGAATTTTGATTGTTTGTTTCCGGCCCGCGCGAAATCAGCGCCGGCCGTTCACTTGACGCCGAAGGCCGCGACAGGAGCGTAAATGGTCAAAAAAGGCTTCGACCCCAAGGCTAAGGCCGAAAAAAATACCCCGGCAGGCCGGATGACTGAAAAGAGACGCCTCCTGGACGACATTCGGCGGAGCATTGATGAACTTATGGAGACTCCGGGTAGCCGCCTGGACACGGCGCAGAAGAGTCTCCGGGAGGACATGAGGCGCCATTTGGAGAATCTGGCCGACGACCAGGTGGACGAAGAAAGCTTCAGCCGCTATATGGCCGACGCCTTCAAATTCATGAGTAATGAACTGGCCTGGTACAAGGCTGTTCTGAACAATCTGCCCTTTCCCACCTCGGTCTTCGACCTGGACCATCGCTGGACCTATCTCAACCCGCCCGCCGCCCGGGCCATGGGCGGCGGCCCGGTGACCAGATACCTGGGGCTAACCTATAATGAAGGCTGGAAAGAATATAAGGATTCATCGGAACTGGACGACGGCGAGGATCTCAAAATCTACCGTTTCACCCGCCACCTGAAATATCCCAGGCAGGTTTTTTCCGGACACCGCGCCGTGCTGGAAGACAGCCAGGGCCAGGAAATCGGCTTGATCGAAACCCTCAACGACATCACCAAGACCCAGGAAGCGGAGGAACGCACCCGCCTGATGCTGGACGCCACTCCTCTGGCCTGTTGCTTTTTCAACCACGACGGAGCCATAGTCGACTGCAACCTGGAAGCCGCCGCCCTAAGCGGCTGTAAGACCAAGAAACATTACCTGGAACATTTTTTCGAATTATTGCCCCCCTATCTGCCAGACGGTCAGGTCACCAGCCTGGCTCTGCTCAGGCACATAAGGCAGGCCTTCAACGAAGGCCGAGCCTTCATGCCGGAAATGGTTCTCCGCACGCTTGACGGCACAGACGTCACGGGGGAGGCCCTTTTTATCCGGGTGGAATGGCGGGAAGCCCATACTGTTCTGGGTTATTTCCGCGATCTGAGGTCCCTGAAAGCCGCCCAGGAAAAACTGGAGCGGGAAAGGCTGCTCCTAAACGATATCCTCAACGGTTGCCCCGTCCCTTTCGCCATCGTCAAAGACGGGGTGATCAAATTTTCCACCCCCATGTCCAAAGCGGAGCTGGGCCTGGAACCGGGGGGCACCCTCGACCGTCTGTCTTTGGACCGCCGGGATTTATCGGAACTGCGGCAGGATCTGGCCGAGAAAGGCGACGTTAACTGGCGGCCAATAAGAGCCCGTAAAACAGATGGCACCATCAGCGAAAATCTGCTCAAGGCCTATTTGGCCGAGTTTGAAAACAATCCGGCCGCCATGGTCTGGATGATGGACGTCACCGAACTGAGGCGGAATGAAAGAGAACTGAGCGAAGCCCGCGATATGGCTCTGGCCAGCACCCGGGCCAAAAGCGAATTTTTGGCCAACATCAGCCACGAAATACTCACGCCCATGAACGCCATCATAGGCTTTACCAAGCTTTTGCGGGAAACGGAGCTCAACAGTCATCAGTATGATTTCGTGGCTAAAACGGATGCCGCCGCCAAATCGTTGCTCCACCTCATCAACGGCATTCTGGATTTTTCCAGGCTGGAATCCGGCAAGCTGAAACTTACGCTCCAGGATTTCCATCTTCAAGATGTCCTGAAGAACATTGTGGACCTGACGACCGAACAGGCAAGACAAAAAGGCCTGGAATTCATTGTCCAGGTGGCCCCGAACACTCCGGTGGGCCTGGTGGGTGATGAATACCGCCTTCTCCAATGCCTGAACAACCTCCTCGATAACGCCGTCAAATTCACGGAGCAGGGTGAAATCACCCTGACCGTGGATCCGGTGAAGGAAACCCCGGACGAGATCACCCTGCGCTTTTTGATTTGCGACACCGGCATAGGCATTGAGAACCAACATTTGGATAAACTTTTCGAACCTTTCATACAAGCCGACAACTCCGCCACCCGGCGCTACGGGGGCACCGGGCTGGGCTTGGCCATCAGCAAAAAGCTGGCCAACCTTATGAACGGGGAAATCTGGTGCCAAAGCGCACCCGGCCGGGGCAGTTCCTTCGGCTTCACCGCCCGCTTCGGCCGCCACAACCACGCCGAACTCTTTATAAACCGGCGCCGGGACTTTCACGGCCTGTCCGCATTGATCGTTGATGATAACATTATGTTCCAGACCGTATCCGGCCAATATTTAAAGGCCTTCGGCTTTGAAGCCTCAGCGGCATCCTCGGGCGAAGACGCTCTGGACACGGTCAACCGGCTCCGGGCCGAAGGGCGGTTCCCGGATTTGGTGATCGTGGGCCTGAAAATGTCCGGCTGGGACGGCCTGGAGACCGCCCGCCGGCTCAACGGAGCCGTCCCGCCGGGTGAGCCTCTACCAAAAATCATACTGACCACGACCCATTCCCGGGCCCAGGTCTCCCGGGCTGCGGCCGCGACCGGCATCAAGGCTGTTCTGGAAAAGCCGATCCTCGCGGAAACCCTCGAAAACGTTCTGGGCATACTATTTGAAACCGGGGGGGCGGCCCCCTCCGGGAGAGCCACTCTCTCCGAGTCTGAGCAGAAACGGAAACTGACCCGGGCCGCCAAGGGCCGGGACGTCCCATCGCCGGCCAAACACCTGACCGGGGCCAGAATTCTTCTGGTCGAGGACAACGAGGTCAACCAGATGGTGGCCAAAAAAATCCTCCTCAAGGCCGGGCTGGAAGTTTCGGTGGCCAATAACGGCCAGGAAGCTCTGGAAATGGTCAAGGCCGGCTACTCTTTTGACCTGATCCTGATGGATATCCAGATGCCCGTCATGGACGGCCTGACCGCGGCCCGGGAAATCCGACGGCTGGACAATGGCGTCGACCTCCCCATAGTGGCCCTCACCGCCCATTCCCAGCCCGAAGACCGGGAAAAGAGCTTCTCCGCCGGCATGAACGACCACCTCACCAAGCCCCTGGACATCAACGGACTGTTTCACTGCCTGGATAAATTCATCAAAACAGGCCCCAACGGCCACCTGGCCTGACAGGCTGTTTTTTTGCTTGCCCGCAGACCGTTTCAGAGTTAAAATAGAGTATTATTTCCAAGGCGGTCTTTTTTTCAGCCGGCGTTCCCGTCCAGAAGGCGGGGCGCCCGACTTTCATCTTCTTCCATACCTAAAGAAAGGCGCACTATGATAGTTCTGGTAGTCAACGCGGGCAGTTCTTCCGTCAAATTCACCTGCTTCGATATGAAAGATGGGCCTCAGGTCCTGGCCGGCGGGCTTATTGAGCGCATCGGCATTGAAGGCACCGAGATGAAATACACCAACGCCAAGGGCGATGTCGTCAAGGGCGAAGTGGCTGTAAAGGATGCCCAGGAAGCTGTGAAGCTCATCGCCCAAAGGCTTGTTGACCCCAAGGTCGGGGTGCTGAAAAGCCTTGACGAGGTCAAGGCCATCGGCCACCGGGTGGTCCACGGCGGCGAAAACATCACCGATCCGGTGCTGATCGACGAAAAAGTCAAGGCCACCATAAAGGATTGCTTCGCCATCGCCCCCCTGCACAATCCGCCCAACCTCACCGGCATTGAAGCCTGCGAGGCGGTCTTCCCCGGAGTGCCCAATGTGGGCGTCTTCGACACCGCCTTTCATTCCACCATGCCGGCCAGT
>Ga0082212_10000758_pt1 | contig 47193 bp, 60 predicted proteins | sample TergutNt197P3_FD_71548 | JGI IMG/M metagenome (GOLD analysis project Ga0082212, IMG submission 71548) | Neocapritermes taracua P3 segment gut microbial communities from Petit-Saut dam, French Guiana - Nt197 P3 | ecosystem: Host-associated > Arthropoda: Insects > Digestive system > Gut ... | reverse complement strand
CGGGGAATAATGGGAATGGAATTTGAAGCCGATGAGGACTGGAACGATGAATGAACGGGAGTTAATGACAGCAAAGCTGTTTTTTAATGCCGCATTTCCGGTTATGCAGGTTGTTCTCGACGACGATCCGGCAATGAAGGCCAAGTTCCAGAATGTGCAGGCTACCGTTCAGATTTGCGCAAAAGAAGGGAACGAGCTGATTGCAAGTCACCTGGTGTTTGACCGCGGCAAAATAACCGTAAACCAGGGGCCGGCTGCTTCGCCTGATATTACTTTGAGCTTTGGTTCTCTTGTAAAGATGAACACCATGTTCAGGGGCGGCGCAGCGCTTCCTTCGATCAAAGGGTTTTTAAAATTGGGATTGCTGATTAAAGTATTCAGCCTGCTTATGTCGCTGATGCTGATGTCGCCGAAAGCAAAACCAACGGATCCGGTTAAGCAAAAGCTTAAAGTAAAGATGAGCCTTTATATGGTAACAAGGGCGTTGTCTACCTATAACAAACTGGGGAACCCCGAAATGGCTGAATGGTGCAAACGCCAGCCTGACCGCATCTATCAATTTATCGTAGACGGCTATTCAAAAGACGGAGAGACAGCCGAACCGGCAATAGCCTGTTATCTGCGGGTTAAAGCGGGAAAATCAAAGTCCGGCCACGGAGTGTATACCAGGCGCAGTCCTTTTGTACTGTTTCATTTTTACAGTGTAACAGGCGCCATGAAGGTATTGCTTAAGGAAGTAGCTTTTGTCGAGGGTGTCGAAAAGGGATGTGTGGAAGTAGTCGGTTCGCCGGAATACGCTATGGGCATTAACGATTTTATGTCAGTTTTGCAGGGAATGATGACGTAATTTTCTGTCTTTATTCGAAAGTTTTGTATAATACCCCGCGGCTTGCCGCGGGGTACCTCAATGAAATTCTTTTATATTACCAGGTAATATTATATGTACAAGTTTCCGCACCATTGGAACGGCACTCTTTGGTATCATCATGTTTTATCAGTGCAGCCGGTTGAAATTTATGCGCCATTGCAGTAATGATCCCGTGATCAAATGCGCACGGATAGGGGTTGTGGCTTACGCTGACGATCTGGTTCTTCCCGAAACGATCCTGCTCGTAACCGTAATGACCGATTCCTTCAGTCATGGTTCCGGTATTAATGTCAAAAAGCAGCTCACCTTTTTTTCGATGGTTCAAATGATACGCAATGTCAATTGCTTTAATTGCGGTATCTATATCTACAACCCAGGGCGGAAATTGCGCATTTTCCGGCACAGACAAACCAATCCTGTAGAGCACCCGGTCGCCTATCTGTTCCGCTATATTTTTAAACGCTTCAAGCCATGCGTGCTGAGGATACCAGCCGTCCATATCTATGCGTAATTCTTTATTTACCACTGTCCCGATGTTGACTCTGCTGAAGTAACGCCGTGATAAATTTGTAAAATACCCCAACCCGGCAATAACAGAATAGACGGTTGATCCGTTCACCTCAATATCAGGTTCAAAAACTTTATACTGCATTATCGTTCCTTTGCGCTTCTTCATGAATTTGCCCGGTGTGTTCCGCCAAGGTTGAAATGCCTTTGGTTATTTTTTTGGTTACCGACTCCACATCTTCAATATTGTCCATCAGTGTATTGATAGACTTGCTGATATCAGCGGTTTCTGCTTCCAAATCGGTTACACCGGAGAGAATCAGAGAACTTGAGGCTGTTATTTTTCCCGCTTCATCACGAACTTCGTTTGTAACTTCCTTTATTTGATGAGTTGCTTGAAGAATCTGAGCGCTGCCTGTTTCCTGTTCATTCATAGCGTTACGGATCGTCTGCTCCTGGCTGCGAGCTTGATCAACAAGAACGGAAATTTTTTCAAATTCGTTCTGGGATTGTCCGGCAAGGGCGGTAACGCTGGCAATCTCATTTTGCAGATCTTTCAATATTTTAGTGATATATTTTCCCTGTGTCGAAGAATTTTCCGCAAGTTTTCTTATCTCGTCAGAAACTACCGCAAAACCCTTACCGTACTCGCCGGCATGAGCCGCTTCTATGGCGGCGTTCATGGCAAGCAGATTGGTTTGAGCCGCTATTGTCTGAATCATTCTGTTTGCGTCCTGCAGGCCCTCGGAATCCTTGACCAGTGTTTTCATAATTTCAGTTACCTTTTGAATTCCTGCAGTGCCTTCATTTGAGGCTGAAAGGAGCGCGTTCATTACCTTGTTGTTTTCAGCCAATATGTTCGAAACCGAAATAATACTGGCGTTCATCTGTTCAACAGCGGAAGATGTCTGGCTGACCGCCGCCGCTTGTTTATCAATCACAGAGTCCAGAGCATTAATATTCCGGTTAATCTGTTTTGTCTGCTTAAAAATATCCGAAACCGACACGACATGGTTAATCGCCCGTGAAATGCAGGCGAGAAAAGTTTTGTCCATATCCGCAGTTATCTTTACCGCTTCATCTGCCGGTTTTACCAGCTCGTTTACGGCTGTTTTCAGAGTTCTGGTTTTTTCTGAAATAGAGCCTGTTCGGGAAATACTTGCCTGTTCCTCATCTTTTACCGCAAGGGGCGGCGCCTCTTTATTTTTAAACAAATATTTTAACATAAATTTTACCTTTTATTTCTTACATTATCGGACAAAATCAATCATTTTACAAGATATTTTATTATTATCTATCCAAAATAATCCAAATATTCATTTGGCTTTATACCATTTTCTCTAAATATTGCTTCACAATGTCCGGCATGATACATTATATGTCTTATTTGACCTGTTATATTTTCAAAATTATTTATCTTAAATATTGCAAAGGGCATTTTTAACCAATCATCGTCTTTTCCATTAAACCATTCTTCAATGGTTTCTTTTGTTTCATTGCATAATTGAACAACGTTTGCTTTAGTTAACATTATTTCAGGATCATTTTCAAATTCTGAATATATTTTTTTACCATTAAAAGTTGAAAACTGGGGCATTATTTCCAATTTATCTTCTCTTAACCAACCATGTGTTCCAGCAAAAGCATGAACCAATTGCTGCCAAAAAACATAACCAGAAACTTTTTTATTCCATAATTCATCGGGACAATTCTCGATTATTTTTTCCAACATTGAATATGAAACTAAAAGTTGAGTCTTTAATGAATTTAATATTATATTATTTTCCATTATTTAATCCTCCAAAATAATTTCTTCATATATTATATCTTATCTATTTATTGAGAATATACACAATCATATCTTATTTTTTTATATTTTTCAGAAAAATGTTCTGTATATTTAAACCCATATTTTTTATAAAATATTATTGCATCATCATCAGTTGATAATATTATTGTCTTGTGTTTCATTTTTATAAAATCCATTAATTCTGTCCCTAATTTTTTACCTCTATATTCCGGATGAATTCCAAAATGTAACACTTCTATATTTTCAATATTATTCTGAATTCCTATTATTCCAACTAATTTTTTATCCAAAAATAAGCCATATAATGTCTTTTCAGTATTTTGATTATATTCCAATAAAATATTTTCTATATTGTCTTTGGTTGGGTAATAAACAATATCCTCAAAAACTTCAAATATTTCATTGAAATTGTTTTCATACTTTAATTCAATAATATTCATCAGCCCGCCACATCGGAATAAATTCATATAATTCTTTAAACCCAATTTCCTGCATTTTTCTTCTCCTTTAGTTTATTATATTTTTTAAATTTTCTTTTGTCAATATTCCGGATCAATTTAATTGAACTAGAACTTAACATCCCGGCTGTATGCGAATCTCCAATATTACTTCACGATGATATGCACATTTTTCACAATACCTAACGCGCTGGTAAAACTTTCCAGTCCGCCTGAGACATTCCCGTTTGAGCCGTCAACCGAGCCGTAGCCTATTGGAACAAGAGGTATGCGGCATGGAACGCCTGCGGTAAATTGTGTGTGATATATCAATGAGGGTTGACCGTTATCACCTGAATTGTCTTTAGTCCAATAATCGTTGTAATCAAAGCTGTGGTTTACTTCGAGATATATGTTGTATGTATCTCCATTGATCAATAAACCGTTGTCAATTTTTGCTTCAACAGAATCTTTTGGCGTAGCCGTGCTTACGGTGTCAATATCGTCGGATGATTCATTATTCTGCTGTTTGTGGTTCCAAACCGGCAATGCTTCAGGCCGCCCTTCTTTTGGAGAGCTTCTCCAATTCTTTTTGGCGCTCCGGGTGGTAACCGTTATGGTCGCTATATACCGCCCCTCTGCATCTTCAATCCATGCGGCAATTTGTGGTGTTTTCTTAATAGAGAAAATAAAAACTTTCATATTACCAAGCCAATGCTCGCCGCCTTCAATAATGAGTTGCGTTGAATCTGAAATAATTGATTGAGTGTTTTTCCCTTCTGTGTTGCACCCAACACAGCCAAAAAATATAACCGCAAAAATAGTTAAAACCAGCTTTTTCATAATTGCTCCTTAGCAAATTGTAATGACACGCCTACTGACGCGTACGTTTTTCCACTTCCATAACCTAAAGGGTATTCAGGGTAGTTACTGTTTCTCGCCAGGCCATAGTAGTTGTACCCAATCTCTGCATAGGCGCGTAACGTCGGTGTAAAATTATAACTACCGCCAATATTTGCTCCGCACATTATACCGCCGGAAGTTGAACCTTTGTCCATATTGGAACCCCATAACCCGAACGCCCAACCTATCTTTCCAAAAATGATATTAAAAAGAAAAGTATTATTGGCATACTCTATTGCGGCGGCCGGTACGATAAACGCAATTGAAAATAATATGCCGAAAATAATTTTTTTCATAAACTCCATCCAAATTATTATTTGTGTTTATGCCGATTCTTGCTTGATAACGATGTCAAAAGTAAATCAATCATTTTATTGGTAAAATCCAAACCGCCTCGCTTCGTCCAGTACTGCGGGAGGGTACGGTTAAGGAGTACCGCTTCAATCGCGCCCCAGAGAGCGGCTATACACAGGCTTACGTTCAATAGGGTGTCTTTGCTGTCTGATAGTCCCGCCTCTACCGCTTTGTCTAATAAGACTTTTGCAAAAAAATAACTCTGATAATACTTGTTCATTTTTTCGGGGTCTTCCCGAATATCCGCTTTAAGCCGTCCCATTACCAAAAGGGCTATCCGTGGGTTGGTAAAAGCCCAATCCCTGAACGCTTCAAACCCTATTCTGGCTTCGTCAAGGGGGTTCAGTTTTCTGCTTTGTTTCCCCTGCCGCCGGTGGTATTCCCAAGTTTTTTTCGTTACCTGTCTGGAGATGAATTTATCCATTTTTTCAACACAGCAGAGTTTTACCTCCGTAAACAGGGCTTCCTTGTCTTTGTAATAATAGTAAAGACTGGTAGCCGTTACCCCGCAGGCTTTGGCAATATCCCTTGTGGATATTTCTTCCGGCTCTTTTTCCAGCAATAATTCAAGAGTTTTCTCCCTAATTCGAGGGGCTAAATCAGTTTCAGGTTTTCCCATGTTTTTTCTCTCCAGTTACTTAACACTGTTATATTAACGATGTTAAGTAAAGTTGTCAAGAGGTTTTTTGATTTTTTTCAGTGAGGAAACACTATTTTCCGTAATAAAAATTAAAAAAACGGAAAATTCTTCGCATAAAAAATCGCCATAATATAATTTTTTAAAAATATCTCAGCAAATCAAAGCAATACGCAGGTTTTTGCCCTATTTGAAGCAGGAGGTTACTATGAAACGATCTTTTTATTATCAGGTTTATGTACTTTTCCTGATACTGCTTCTGTCAGGTTGTTCCTTTGCGCAATCGGAAACAAGTGCAAACCATCTTACTATCGTCAGCTGGAATGTTCAAAACCTGTTTGACGGAACCGATAATGGCTTTGAATATGACGAGTTTAAAAACGGTACCGGCTGGAATAGCGAAAAATACCAGGCCAGACTCCAAAGTATAACAGCAGCGCTGAAAGGTGACAGCCGACTAAACCCGGATATTCTTGCTTTAATTGAAGTGGAGAACGAAGGCGTTATACTGGATTTGGCAGACAGTTCATGCTTGAATTACAAATGGTCCTTCTTTGCCGGTACCCCGGTCTATCCTGCCGATACCTGGCAGGATGATGATTCGTTTCAGTCTGTTCCCATTGGCATGGGAGTGCTGAGTGCTCTGCCTTTTATCGAAACCAGGGTTCATTCATTCCATTTAGAGAACAGCAGTATACCGCGGCCTGTTGCGGAAGTATGGGTTGATACAGGATCCGGGCCGCTGGTGCTGTTGGTCTGCCATTGGAAATCAAAACTCGGAGGAGAGAAAAAAACCGAAAGCCTGCGGCGGGCAGGATCGGCGCTGATTGCAAGGCGGCTTGCCGAAATCGAAGCGGAAAGAGCGGGAACACCGGTGATTATTTTGGGAGATTTAAACGAGAATTATGATGAATTTTCCCGTATTGGGGCTGCTTATCCCTGCGCTCTGCTTCCGGACACTGAAGAAGCGGCGGCGCTGATACAGAAAGCTCCGGCAGGCGTCCGATCGGATTTTAGGGACTTTCTTGTTTTAAGCAGAGAAAAGCCGCCCAAACCGAATTTCTTTACAGCGTCCGGAACATCGGTTTATTCACCTTGGTATGAATTGGAAGAAGGCCTATTGGAAACCCAAAGTAATAGTGCGGGTTCCTATTATTACAAGGACGAATGGGAAACCATCGATCATTTTTTGCTTAATTCTGCATTGTTCAATGGGCATGAATTAAGTTACGGATACTTCCGGGTGCTCTCTGAACCGCCTTTTGCCAATGCAGCCGGTCATCCAAATACCTACAATCCGCGCACCGGTAACGGCCTTTCAGATCATCTGCCGATTGTGTTGATCCTTAACAAAAGACAGTAGCAGGTTTTTCAGTTAGTATTGCAGTTTTTGGACTTGGTCCAAAAACTGCAGTGTTATTTTTAACCGCCGGTTTATAAATGACGCTTTATCTGAAACCCCGGTAGTAGACCCGAACTTGTTTATACAAACCTTCACCTTCACTTTTGGTTTCCACATCGGAAATATCGTTCAGGGTTGTATGAATAAGCCGCCGGTCAAAAGGATTCATCGGTTCCAGTAAAATTGAACTTCTGCTTTCACGTACCTTGTCTGCCACAGTATATGCCAGCCGTACAAGCGATTCTTCCCTTCGCAAACGGTAATTTTCGCTGTCCAGGATGATCCTCATTTCTTCCCGGCCCTGTCTGCCCGCATAAATGTTGGTCAGAAGCTGGAGGGCATCAAGGTTCTTTCCTTTTTTACCAATCAGAATAGAGGAATATTCCGATTCGATTTTCAGTCCAAGCTTGTTTTCTTCCCGGTAGAGTACGGAAACTTTTCCCGGATAACCCATACGCTCAATAAGCGTTTCCACAAAACCGGCCATTGTTCCTTCAAAATCATCGGATGAACCGGGTTCTCTGTTTTTTCTTTCACTAGCTGCGGACTTTGAAGACCTGGGCCTTTCTTCGTTCGAAAAGTTCCGCGGCTTAACCGGAACAGATGCATCGGTATGCACCTGAATCTTTACAAAGCCTTTCTTGAACAAACCGGATCTTTGGGTTTCCAGTATTTCTACGTCAAATTGATCTTTTTCCATTCCGAGTTCTGCCGCAGCCTTGTCTATGGCTTCTTTTTCTGTTCGGCCTTCAAATTCATATATCATAATAAATACCTCTCTTAACCGTTATCAGCGTTTCTTTTTTCGCCGGGGAGCAATTACCGTATCCCGTTCTTCTTCAACCGCAGCCGTTTTTTTTGCAGCCATATATTTATTCAGTATGACCTGCTGGATCAGCGTAAATACATTGGAAAAGATCCAGAAAACCAAAAGCCCGGAAGGAACATTGTAAAGTATAAAGAAGAACATTATCGGCATAACGTATAACATAATCTTCATTGATGGATTACCCTGTTGTTCGGGGGTTCTTGTGGCCGCACCGTAAAGCAACTGGGAACCAACATAAATAAAAGGAAGAAGCCTGAGGCTGTCCCAGCCCAAAAGCGGTAAAGGCGTCCCAAACTGCATAACCGATTCAGGCAGAGAAAGGTCGGGGATCCAGCCCGGAATAAACATGGCGCCGCGTAAATCAAAATGATTATTAAACAGGTTGTACATGGCAAAAAGCAATGGCATTTGGATTAATAAAGGAAGACAGCCGGACATGGGATTATGGCCTTCCTTTTTGTAAAGCGCACCAAGCTCTGCATTCATCTTTGCGGGATTATCCTTGTATTTTGCCTGAAGTTCCTTGATCTTGGGGGCAAGCGTCTGCATCTTAATGCTCATTTCGGAACTTTTTTTGGTCAGAGGGAACAGCAAAAGTTTAACCATCAGGGTAAGCAGTATGATCGCTCCGCCGTAATTATGAACAAGTTTATAACATACTTTAAGGAGCCACTTAAGAAGCGTTTCCAGAGGACCCAGGATTCCGCTTGTACTTGCAGCTTTTGTAAAGTCCAGTTCCCGAAGCCTGAAGCTGTTGTCCCCTGTATCATAACGTCCCAGGTTGTCCTGGTTTTTGGGACCCAGATAAAAATGAAACACATCGCTGTTTGCGGCAGTGGATAAGGGAGGCCGTGTTAAGTACATACGTGAAGCGGAAGGGATCCCCGGCTCGCTTCTGTCGGAAAAGGTAAGCGTGTACGAAGTATCGGGTATAACAATGGCAGTAAAGTACTTGCCGGCAATTGCCGCCCAGGTAAAGCGGGAATCTACAGGAGTGTTTAATTTAACATTATTCCGCTTTCCATTAACAAGTGAATAATAATGGCGGTATTCATAGCGGTTGTCGAGCTTTTGGAAACCCGGTCCGATTTGGGGGCCAAAACCCAGGGTATAGGCGGCATTGCCGAAATTGAGCGGCGTTGTCCCTGAAACCGAAACGGCAAGCTGGAACATATATTCTCCGTTTCTGAATTCATAACGCTTCGTCAGAGTAAAGGTTTCCGTACTGCCCGCCATGAGAAATTCCCGGGAAAATTCCACGGAAAGCGGCGAAGGACGCGATACTCGAAAATTTACCGCCGCAGGCTGAGCGTCAATTCCGCCGAAAGCAATGGTAAAAGCGTGGTTTTCCCTTTCCTGTCCGTTTTCAAAAACAGACGGAAGAATCATCTCTACCATCTCGCCGTTATCGCTGTGTTCTTTAAGCTTAAAGGAAACCAAATCTCCGCCAACACTGCTTAACACTGCTCTGATAATATCCGTTTCTATAGTGATCCGCTCTTCTTTTTCCGGAACGGGAGGCGTTGTTTCCGCCGAAGTTTCTTCAGTTGAAGCATCGGAAAGCGCAGCATCCTGCACTTCTGTTTGGACATCTTCAACAGGCTGTACTGCGGAAGGTTGTACAGTTTGAACCGGAGTAACCTGAACCGGAGCTTCTGTTTCCGTACTCTGGCCTGTACCCTGTTCCGCTTCCGGCGGAAACAGCTTAGGCTGAACAAAAAGCAGCCAAACAAAAATTATTACAGAAGATAAGACAACTGCCAGTAATGTATTCTTTTCCATATTACATAAAATCCTGTTGGTTGAGCTTTTTCAAAACTCTGGTAGTCCTGAAAAAACTTTGATTATAATACCGGATCATAGCCGCCCTCATGAAGTGGATGACAGCGAATAATCCGCTTTAGAGCCATATATAAACCCTTCCATACTCCGTACTTTTGCACCGATTCACCGGCATAATGCGAACAACTCGGATAATAGCGGCACCTGGGCCGGAGATAAGGAGAGACAGCTTTTTGATAAAACCAAATTAAAAATAAAACCAATTTTTTGATCATTATTCCTCTTGGCGAATCATTCCCGCCTTTTTAAAAAGGATTTTTAGCTGCACAGCAGTTTCCGAAAACTCAGCCCTCTGTTTTGAAGGAGGTCTTTCCGTTCTGGGGTAGATTAGAAAAACCAAATCATAGCCGGTTTTAAGTCCGCCCTTCATTAAACGATAAGCCTCCCGTACAAGCCGCCGCCTCCGGTTTCGCTGCACCGCATTTCCGTATTTCCGTGTAAAAGTAATGACGATACGGTTATTGGATAATTCATTAGCCAAAAAAAACAGCTTGATTCCGGAACAACCGACTGTCCGTCCTTTTTTAAAAACCCCGGTAATTTCAACCCTTTTCTTCAGATGCTCTTCGCTTCTGAATCTGCCGCTGTCTTGTTTTTCCGGCAATAGAACCGGCATACTCTGCCGGGCAAACGAATGTTCGCGGCACGAACAACAGTCTGCACGGTTCTCTTCCGGTGAAGAACTGCTAATAGGGTTTCTTTTCGTCAGCAACGGAAAGTTTGTACCGTCCCTTGGCCCTGCGGCGCTTTAATACAAGCCGCCCTCCCTTGGTCTTCATTCGCGCCCTAAAGCCAAATTTGCGGTTCCGTTTTACTTTACTGGGCTGATAAGTCCGCTTCATGAGAACAACTCCTCTATATTCAGGAAACCGCCGCCCTTCCAAAGGGGAACCTTCGCTTACCAAGGCTCGCTCTGTGGAAAATACCGGACGCCGGGTCCACTGGATTCATACCTGTACTTTTATTATTCACGGAATCGGAAAAAGGTCAATGGCTGGTCAGGGTAAAGATCGACATGGCTCCCGGACTCCCTCGAATTTCTTTTTCTTCTATATATACGATCTCTGCACCATTGGCCAGGGCTAAAGCCATTCCCCTGCTATAACCCAAAACAAAACATGAGGTGGAAAGGGCATCTGCATCCATGGACGAGACGGCAATGACAGTGGCGGAAAGGATGCCGTTTTCTGCCGGATAACCCCGCTTTCCCCGCCCGTTTTCCGTTAGTTCCAGGATATGGTGGTAATGCTTGCCATCGTCCCCGGTAAAGAACCGCTCATACATACCTGAGCTTACAACCGATATGCTCCTTTCCAGTTCCAGGATCCCCAAATAATTTCCGCGTTCGGCGGCAGGATCCTGTACTCCGACATTCCAGGGCTTTCCGTTGTCCTTCTTTCCCCATACATAGACATTCCCGCCCAGGTTAATGACAGCCCGCTTAATGCCCGCTTCCTTCAGAATGGAAACAAGGTCATCGGCAGCATAACCCTTGGCAATAGCGCCCAAATCCAGAGCCATCCCCTTTTTTTTCAGGAAAGCTGTTCCGGCAATAGGTAAATCTTCCTTAATTCCTGCGGTTAACTCCAGTTCTTTCCAATTAACCAGCGCCAGGGCAGCGGCAATTTCCATGTCCGGCGGAATACGGGCATACTCCGTACCTATACCCCACAGTTTTACCAGAGGCCCTATAGTCGGATCAAAAGCGCCGTCTGTAGCTTCGGCAAAGTAAAGCGCCCGTTCCAGAACAGTAAATAATTCCGCCGAAATTTCCACTGCTTCGATGCCCGCATTCCGATTAACTCCGGCTAACTCCGAATCATCCCTGTTTGCACTGAAGATCTTTTCCAGCTCCTCAAGCCGTGTAAAAAGCTTATTGTACAGGGCCGGGCTCCCGTCTTCAAAGAGGTCTATCCGGCAGTACGTACCCATAACAAATTCACCCTGCGCGTCAATGGAACGGTTTTTAGGTGAACATGCGGCAAGGAACATTAAGAGAATAGAATAAAGCACAGCAATGGAAAAACACTTGCGAATCACTATTATTTCAATTATCATAAATTCATGGCTGATGGCAATACTGCATTTACAGGAAGAAAAATATTTTTTATTCATCCTTCGGCTTTTACTCAAAATGAAATTATCTCCGAACTTGCCCAGCAGGAACATGAAGTCTACATAGTCAAAGACGAAGATAAACTTAAAAGGGTCTTAAAAAAATACCCCGATTCTTTCGTATTTGCAAGCATCGACGAAACGCTCTCTTCGGCAAAATGGGAAGCCTGGATTCGTTCTGTTATGGGAGATGAGGCAACCAAAGAAGTTAAAATCGGGGTACTATCCAACACCAGCAATGAAGAATCCCGTAAACTCTACCTTAATACCCTGAATGTTGAATGCGGCTTTATTCCCGTTAAGCTGGAAAAGCCAAGAGTAATTAAAACCTTGTCAGATATACTCATCGCCGGCGATGCAAGAGGCCGCCGTAAATATATCCGTGCCGATACCCGCGGCGAAACCATGACAACAATTAATGTCCCCAATAACGGCGCTTTTGTAACCGGTGAAATTCGTGATATCAGTGTTGTCGGTCTTTCCTGCGTTTTTGCCCAGGATCCGGAGCTTGAAAAAAATTCTCTGCTTCACGACATTCAGATAAAGCTCCAGAGTACACTCTTAAAAGCCGAAGGAATTGTCTTTGGTTCCCGTATGGATGAAACAGACAAGGTTTATGTCCTGGTTTTTTCCCAAAAGATCGATCCGGCAGTCAAAACAAAAATCAGAACCTACATTCAAAAAAACCTTCAATCCAAAATGGATGCGGAATTAAAGTAGCATTTTTTTTGGTATACCAAAAGACGGTGATTTTATGCTAAGCTTGTAGCAGATGCCGAAACCATTGATAATAGCTCTTGTTGTTTTAGGTATTATAGTTTTTCTCTGTATTCTGGCAGGAATGGGAATTATGTGGCTTTCTTCCAGGGAATACAAACCTGCCGATTGGGAAGCGGTAGAGGTTACTCCTGTCCTTTCACAGCGGCCGGTCCGTTTTCAGCCTATAGAACTGTATTCCTGGAATATTGGTTATGCTTCACTTGATGCAAAACAGGATTTTTTTATGGATGGGGGCAACGGAGTCCGTCCTGCCTATGCAAGAAGTGTAGAGGAAAATATGTGGGCTATTCAGGCTTACTTTTCGGCTGTTGTCCCGGATATTATCTTTTTACAGGAAGTTGATGTTAATTCCAGGCGTTCTTATGGGGTAAATCAGGTTGAATATTTTTCCGAAACCTGGAAAGGATCTTCCGCTTTTGCCCTGAACTTTAATTGTCCCTTTGTTCCAGTTCCCTTTCCTCACTTTATCGGAAAAGTAGAAAGCGGCCTTCTTATCCTTAACAGTTACGGGGGCACTGCAGAACGGATAAGCCTTCCCTCATCCTTTCCCTGGCCGGAACGTATCGCCCAGTTAAAACGCTGTCTCCTGGTACAGCGCATTCCCGTCCAGGAAAACGGGAACAGCAACAACAGCGATTTTACTCCCCCGCCAGGTGCAGAACTGGTATTGGTAAACCTTCACATGGAAGCCTACGATGCAGGCGGCGCGGGCCGTATAGCACAAACCAGAGTTTTGGCCGATTTCCTGAAAGCGGAATATGCCAGGGGAAATTATGTCGTAGCCGGAGGCGATTTTAACCAGGTATTCCCTGCCCTGAAAGATGTATTTCCCATACAAAAAAATCAATATTTTACCCCCGGCGTACTGGATGATTCCCTTTTTGGAGAAGACTGGATTCTTGCCGCCGATCCTTCCGCCCCAAGCTGCCGTTCACTCGACAAACCTTACGAAGGCAGCCGCGAAGGTCATGAGTTTTATATTATAGACGGCTTTATACTTTCTCCGAATGTCGAGCTGATTTCGATTCAAACCCAGGACATGGACTTTAAGAATTCCGACCACAATCCGGTTAAGTTGACATTTAGTCTAAAGTGAAGAAATTTAGACCCTGAAAAACAAAAAAAGTTGCAAAAATTCGATTTTTTACCTCGACATTAAAGGTTTTCTATGTCATGATTAAATTATGTTAAACTGGAATGAATATACAGCCAATAGGCCCGATTTTGCGTATCCGAATTTTATTGCCCTGCTTGACGACATTGAAAGAAAGTATGGTGAAAAAACCGCTATTTTTTACCGTTCTGCCAAGCAGGCCGATTTTACCCGCTGGTCTTTTTGTTTTTATGCCGCAGAGTGCCGCCGCATAGCCCGGGGATTGATTGGGGCAGGGATCCAAAAAGGAGACAGGGTTGCTATATGGGCGGAAAACCGTCCGGACTGGATGACCGTTTGGATGGGTACAGTCATTGCCGGTTGTACCATCGTTCCCATCGACTACCTGGTGAGTGACAAAGAATGCAAAAATATTGTCGATATTACCGGGGCAAAGGTTTTCTTTTACTCAAAACGGAAAGAAGAATTCGTCCAATCACTTGATCTCATTTCGGATCTGAAAATTTGCATTGATGAAGATGAAGGTATTTTTAAACGTTTTGGCCGGGATGACACAATAAATCTTCCTGCGGCAGAAAGCATTGCAGAAGACGATCCGGCATCCATCGTCTTTACTTCCGGTACTACCGGTTTTGCAAAAGGGGTAATGCTTTCCCACAAGGGAATTATCGCCAATACAAGCGCCGCCCTCCTTGCCATTCAGCCTACACAGAACGATCGTTTTGTTAATGTCCTTCCGCTTCACCATACATATCCCACTACCTGTTCTTTTATGGCGCCGATGGTGTGCGGAGCAGGAACTATCATCGTCGAAAAGCTTGTCGGCAAAGTGGTTATTGATGATATCCGTGATGCCGAAGGAAGGCTGCTTATCGCCGTTCCCTTGCTTTACGATAAGGTTAAGGATGCGCTTGAGGCAGGGCTTAAAAAACTCCCTGCTCCGGTAAGGCTGATAATTAATATACTGCGAAGTATTTCCCTTGCCCAGGCAAAGAAAAGCCGTGTACGTTTTGGACGGGTAATGCTGAAATTTATCCGGAAAAAAGCCGGTTTAAGCAGCATTAACATTATGGTTGCGGGCGGCGGTCCCCTGAACCCTGTTACGGCGGATTTTTTTGAATCGCTTGGTTTTAACATCTTTCACGGTTATGGGATGAGCGAAAACGGCCCGCTGATAAGCGTTGGAACTCCGGGTTTTAAGAACAATGTTTCTGTGGGATTACCGGTTAAATATACGGAAGTAAAAATTCTTGATCCCAATGAAGATGGAATCGGAGAAATAATTGTTAAATCTCCGTCACTCATGCTGGGGTATTATAACAACCCCGAAGCCACCAAAGAAGTTTTTACCGAAGACGGCTGGCTTTTAACCGGAGACCTGGGCTGGCAGGACGACAGGGGCTTTGTTTACATAAGCGGCAGAAAGAAAAACCTGATCGTCAGCTCCGGCGGTAAAAACATTTATCCCGAAGAAATTGAGCAATACTTTAACAGCTCCCGTGTGGTAGGAGAAATTCTTGTTCTGGGCCGAAAAGATCAAACCGGGGGTGAACATATCTTTGCTGTGGTTGTACCTAACCGTGAAACCCTGTCCGCCGATCATCCCGGTGCGATAAAGGGCGAAGGGGAATTAAGTGATGAGGGAGAAAAGCTGATCTACACTTTGGTAAAAAAAGAAATAGAACAGATAAACCGGGGCCTTCCGGTCTATAAAAAAATTGCCGACTTTGCCCTGCGTCACGAGGAATTTGAAAAGAACGCCCAGAAAAAAATACGACGCTTTCTTTACAAGAATTACGAGAAAGCGTAATTTATACGTATGCTGTCTTTTTTAGCAACCGATAAACCCTTTCAGGTTGGCTTTTTGGTAGAAGACCTGGAAGTGTGCATACGCTCTTACAATGAACGCTTTGGCATTTCCGGCTGGCAGGTTTATACCTACGGTCCGGCAATTTTAAGCCGCATGATCTACCGGGGAGAAAACACCTCCTACTCAAGCCGCATTGGGCTTAACTATATTGGCAGTACCCGTATAGAACTTATTCAACCCCTGGAAGGAAAAACAATCTTTACAGAATTTATCGAAAAACACGGCTACGGTCAGCATCATCTGGGGATTTATGTTGATAACATTAAAGCCGCCATAGCCGAAGCAGAGGCCGCAGGTTTTAAAGTAATTATGGAAGGCGGCGGCCACGGTCTGGACGGCGATGGGTTCTATGCCTACCTGGATACCGAAGAAACACTGGGAACCACTTACGAATTGATTGAACGGCCCGCACGGAGAAGAACGCCGGAAATGGTATTGTAAGTTGAGCCTGGTATAGAAAATACCTGTAATAATAAAGCAAAGGGAAGTTTTTAGATCAAAGAGCAATTAATAATTAGCAAAGAGTAAGCAGTGCCATTTGGACTGGACCTCTTCTCTACTGTTTTATTCCATTCTTCCATATGAACGACCGAACGCTATACTCACGTAGCTCGCCAATTGTACCGAGTACTTGAATATCCAAATTCTTCTGGATATAATCCTTAGAAAGGAGTAGAGTGTCAATCGCCAGAAAAATTGAGCAGAAATTATAATCAGTTTTGACTATTTTTGATCCGGGTTTTTACGGGATATAGTGGGATATTCTGGACTTTCAGTGCTGTCAAGAATAGGAATATCCGCTAAAGTATGGCAAGAAATATAGCTTATTAATTCTGATTTTAGAATGTCTCCAGATGAGGTAAGGGGCAATTCGTTTGCATTGATCATGCGTTGGATGGTTTGTACGGAAACACCTAATACGCAGGCTGTGTCCTTTACAGATAGTTTGTTCGGTACTCCTGGGAGGAGATCAAAACCCTCAACTAGCGAGCTGTTTTCTGCATGTATTTCTTCGAGCGATTTTCCGAAGATATTCATTCAGCGCATCCTCCAAATCATCCTCTTTATCAAGGATATAGCCGGCGAGGTCCCACCATGGGACTTTATAAGCTGACCTAACTAAAATAACATCAATCTTGAATAGGGAAATAATGGTCATTAATTCGTCGTAGCTACAGTGTAGTATTCCGCACGTTTCACGGAGGGAATAAAAGTGCTTTATTCCGTATCGGGCTTTACGAACGATCTCCCGTGTAATGGAATCTTTTTCCCTTTGACCAAGCGGCCGGCGGCATTGTTGGATTTCGCTTGTATCAAACAACTCTCCCTTTGCCATAGCTATTATTCACCTTCCCTTAAAACAATCCAAAACCATCATCGTCATCATCTTCGTTCGTGAGCCCAATGACAAAAAATCCTAGTAATAAAACAATAAATACTACAGTCATCATCATACTTTCTGCCTCCGTGTAACTTTTTCTTGTTTCTCAATCCTTGAAAGAAACCCCATGACCTGGCGGAGTTCCCAATCGTTACATTTAGCCAGATCAGCCTTCCCCATTTTCCGCAGATATCCGGAAAGCCTGACCTGGTAGTCTTTTCCCAGTACCGTGCTTGCCTTAACTTTCACGGCATCGCAGAACGTTTGTCTTTTATTAATGGAACGACCGAAAGGAATTTTACTTTTAGCCATAAGAAGGTTTGAAAGGGCGGTGATAATCTTGTAATACTGATCCGGCGATGCAATATCTTTTGCGGAATCTATTCCGGCAGCCCCGGACAGCAGAAGCCGGTAATCTTCATCTGTCAGCTCCGCTTCTTTTTTCATGGCGTGGATTCTGGCCAGTTCCTTGTTGCCAATCATTATTCTTTTTCTCTCCTTTACGTAAGCTGCTTTACCAGCGCTTCGGTGATGGTCTTGATGCCGGAAGCGTTGGCCATGCGGGCCAGTTCTCCGGCTTCGTTGACGATGGTGCGGAAACCGCCGCGGGAATGCCGGGCAAGGACGGAGGCGATATCTTTGCCGATGGAAAGGCCGGCAGCCTGCATGTAATATGTGGCCACATCTATTTCGCTGGCTTCGGCGAAAAGTACGACGGGTTTCCGTATCCGGGATCGGAGCCGGGGTACCTGATCTATTTTTGCTTTAAGTCCTTCCTCACCGACAAGCAGGATGGGGAGGTTACAGCGTTCGTTGACGCCCCGGAGCATTTCCAGGACTTTAATAGGGCACTTGTCGGCCTCGTCGATAATGATAAGCCTCCGCTGGTACTTGCAGTGTTCTTCCAAAATTGTGATACACTTACTCATGGAATAGGGGCGGGTGTGAGCGACCGCATCGCAGATGTCCCGGAGTACCTGCACCAGGGTAAAGCCGTCCACAAAAAGGATGTAAGCGGCGTTGTCGTTACTACGGCAAAACCATTTTGACGTGTAGGTTTTTCCGCGTTCAGCCGAGCCTATGGCCATGCCGATTGATGATGAGAGTGTACCGTCGGGGTCTGCCAATTCGCCTGCAAGAGAATTAAAATCGGACACTGACGGCGTCATCACCATGACGTCGGAGGCTATGCGGATACAATCCTGCCCCTCTTCCGGATATCCTTTTTCGACAAGTTCCTTCATGATATCCAACTGCTTCTGTTCCCAATTCGGATATTCCATCCGGGCAATGCGGGAAACCGTTGTGCGATCCAGTCCTACGTGCCGTGCAGCGGCGCCGAAGGAAAGGCTGTTCACTTCCAAATATTTAGCCAAGTCCATGTGTTACTCCTTGATTAAGATTGATGTAGACCTTCCACCGTGTTTCTTCCTCAGGCCCCATGCGGCTTTCATAATCTGCCTTGAAAAGCCGGTCACTGTGGGAGAGGTTTTCTCCGCGGAGGATAATGTCTAAAATTGCCTGATACCGTTTGTGGGTTGTAGAAAAAACCGCTTGCCGTTTTACCTGTTCTTTTTGTTCCCTGGCCAGACGGTTGGAGACTGCTACAGCAGCGTTGAATTCTTCGTCGGACATGGACGAGATTAAGGCTGCCTTTGCGGTTTTTGTTTCCACTGCTTTTTGAACTGCTTGCTGTGCTTCGATGCGAGGCTTGTATTCCGGAGAAGTAAGAACCTTGCCGGCAGCGGCAGACGCTTCCCGGAACGATGAAGAAACGGCACGCATGTTACTCCGTTTGGACGCAAGCTGCAGTGCGACCTCTTCACTATTGAAAGGATTGATCCGTTCTTCCGGTGTAAGGTAAATTGTTTCCCCATTCCTGGGATCCACTGCCCATGCCCCGGCATCAGGATCGTCAGGGTCGTGGAACACTTCCACTTTGAGTCCCGAAAGGCCTGCAAGGTTGCTGCGGTTTTCCCGAAGCATCGCCGCAGTAAGTTCCGGGCCGACATAGTTGCGATCTGAAATCCGCACCCGGTTTCCCTTAACAATTCGCTTGTCCGATTCAAGGAAGATGTGGCGAACGTCGTTAGGGTCGAGCCAGCTTGGTTCCCATCCTTCTTTTTCCTGGGCGTACCGAAGTTCATCTAATGGTGAACGTTTTAGCCCGGCATGGTTCCGGTTTTCGTAACGGACTATAGCGTCCTTTACCTTGCCGATAAACTCATCGTAAGAAAGAATAAAACCCCGTTCTTTCTGCCATGCAAGGCGGCGTCCCGCTTCTTCATCCTCCGCCGCAGTGGCAGCGATGTCCCTGACATAACCGGGAAGCACCATATCGGAAAGCAGCACTTCCATGGTCTGGAAAAAACGTTCGACAGGTTTTGCCTTGGCGTTTTTTACCCGGGCGAACATGCGCCGGTGTTCCCGGCGCCATTCTTTGAGGTTCGGAACGGCCGCTACAACGTCTCCCTGAACATCCTCTACGGCATACTCTCCGTTTTGTGTACGGTAGAGATCGGCGCTGTCCTGGCACGACATGCCGTAGGTTTGGAGGGCGTTCACCAGGTGGTCGATCCGCGCGGAACGTTCGGCGGCGCCGTTGTCGTTATAGGTGGAACCGAATTTACCGAAACGGATTATTCCCATTTTAAGGGAACGTGCAACGGTGCGGTGATTGTAGGCGCCCGGCTCAAAGTCAATGCCATACACCAGCCGTGTCCGCATATCCAGCCAGAGGTAACACTGCGGGCGGATGTACGTGCCGTTGTAGTCTACCCAGTAATCGAAGACGTGCTGATCACCAACGATGACCTGCATGGGCGCAAGGAGGGAGAGATCCCGGGCGATGTAAAAAATATTGTCCAGGGCGCGGGAACCTCCGGACGCATAGGTAATCAGAAGGCTGTGGACGTCCCGAAGGTGGGTGTAGGCTGACTGTTCGCTTCCTACTTTAAGGCCTTTCTCCCGTGCGGCCTGGACGGTTTTGTTGTACGCGTTCCGCATGGTGCAGTGCCCCGCATCCCGCCGGATAGAAAGGTAGAACGCTTTAAGGAGAACGAGCGCCTCCGTGTCCCAGGCATAAACCTTGCGGCCCTGCCGGGGACGCTCCGGAGGCTGGTAACCGTGTTCGTCGATGTCCTGAACATACCGGCGGACGGTTGAAACGCTAAGACTGAATTTTTCGGCAATCTGTTCTTCTGCACGGAACCGCTGCAGCCCCGAAGGGCGTCGTATCCATTCCTCGTAGACTTTTACCTTTACCAGGTGCTTCCGTTCAGTCGCCTTCATCTTATGTTTCTCCTGCCGTCTCTTCATCCGCGAGATTCTCTGCAAGAATGTTGGTAACGTCATGGATCTTTCCGGTAAGGTTCGATGCCGCCGCCAGCAAATCGGGCATCTTTTTAAACGACTCTAAGTATCCATGGATAGCGCGGAACATGAGGATTTGGGAATGGAGCTGTTCCTGATCTTTGAGCTGAAACCGGCTTTTTGTTTTTGTCAGCAACTGTATGTCGGCAAGGTAATCCCGCTTTGTCTCAAGGTGAAGGCTGCCTTTCCACAGTTCCGCAATTTCCTTATTTTTTTTGGCGGATAAGCGCTCACAGGCAATTTTTTCCAGTCCTTTGGTAAAGCCTTCCGGACGTACTCCGGTATGCATAAACCGGGCAATGAGACGTTCTTCTTCCCTGGTGGTCAGAGGCGCTTCCGTCAACGTCAGCATTTTCCATTCTTCCTGGCTGTACAGCTTATCTTCGCCGTTTTCGGAAAGTTCCGCCGGAATAAAGCGGCGGATAAAGCCGTTGGCTGTTTGCCGTGAGATACCAATAGCCTCACAAAAATCGTTCCAGGTATACCGGATATAATCTTCTGCGTCCGGGTCTGTCCTCTGCCCCTTCTGGCCATTGAGGTGCTTACGGGCGATGTACAGTTCCCGGACAAGGTCTGCGGTAAGCCCATGCCACCGGGCGACTTTTGGAGCAATACGATCTACCGCTCGCTGGTAATCCCATTTGGCCACCAGCTTAACCAATGCTGTGGGCGCTTCGGCGTTTGGGGCTATAACGTTTCTGCCCATGGATCAGCTTGCCTGTTTTAGCAGGTCTTTATTGACCTCTTCCCGGTTGGGCTGGCAGAAGAATTCATCCTTGACCTTGCGGACCGCATCCACCTGGGCCAGGGATTCGTCGTTCATTTCTTTCATGGCTTCTTTGTCCGGCTGTTTTTCAATGCGGATGTATTTGAGCAGTTTCAGTTTTTCAAGTAGCCCTACCGTAGTCTTTTTTGTGGAAATTGAGGTTGATTTCCGGTACCCGAAATCGCCAAATACCAACTTGATGGATTTACGATCTTTGAACAGATCGGCTTTGTTGTATTCGGAAAATGCCTGAATCTTGGCGGTCAGTTCAATGATCCGTTCCCGCAGGGGTTTCCCCTGCTTTGCACAAGCCGCTTTTATCTCCCCAATCTGTTTCTGCGTTTCCGCATCAAGGGTTTCGATTTCCCGTTCAAGAAGACCAACTTCCCGTATTACGGAATTGACATCCTCAAGGGTTTCCAGTCTCTCCGGCGTAGGTTTATAACGCGCCATGTTTCCCTCCTAACAATTTTCTTTGTCTATATACTCAAACCCATGCGGGTCGAGGTAACGGTGTACGGTTTCCAACAGGGCAATGTCCCCTGCTCTGTCGTAAACATCCAAGTTTTCTTCCGCCTTGAAATAACATTTCTTGTAATAGCGGAGTACGTCTGAATAAATAGGATGGTTTGAAAATTCCGCAAGGCCGCATTCGTCCACGGGAGGTTCGATGTGCACCACGGGAATTTTTAGACGTCCTGCAATCTCCAGTTCCAGGAGGCATCCTCTGGAATGTTCCCAACCCTGCAGTACCGCAATACCATCGCAATCAACGAGCTTTTTGATGCAGTACTTTAAAGCGGCTTCCCAGGACAGGTCTTTACAGGGAAACGTTGAAGGGCTGACAATTTCGATTTCAACACCTTCTTTTTTCGCTTTCCAGGCAATTTCTTTTTGGACTTTGTAAAAAAGCTCTTCGTAAACGTCTTCCCGGCCTGAAATAGGGCCGCATAAATAAATACGTTTCATGCACTCTCCTTGTAATGGGGATATTCTTTTTCAAATTCTTCCGGACTTCTGATTAAGGTGTCCCACCCGCAGACGGGGCAATACTTGATGTCCAGTGGTTTGTCTGCCGAAACGGAAAAAAACAGATCGCAGCCACCGCAGTAATAATCCCAGCTGCCGGGCAGGGATGGAGTTGTTAGGTTTATGTTCATATTGCCTTCCTTTGTTTTGCACGTGTGCCCCGGTTTTTTGTTTTACGTTCTTTCATCAACAAGCGGAGATCGGCAACGATCTTGCCGGCTTTTGTTAAATCCTTGTGGTTGGATATGAGTTTCAGGTGATTCATGATGCCAAGTTCTGCCCGGGAAACTAACAGTAGATTGTACAGGTCAAAGTTGCGATTATTCCCATCAGCAAAAATAACTACGTGACCTTTGGGTACCTTTCCGTTTTCCTTTTCCCAGATTACTGCATGCTTGCTTTTCCATGTACAATGGCTGATTTTAACCTTGATGTATTCTTTGGAACCATTTTTGACAATACACTCGCTTCCTATCGGCTTGAAATTACTGTATTTGCTGGTGTGGTGTCCAATTTTTTTTCCTTTACTCCAAGGTATATGCCCAGGTTTATAGCTGCCAATGCCGTTGAGTATTCCGTGTTTATAAATCAGGGTTTCCATTTGTTTTAAGGTTATCCGGAGACGAAAACGCTTATTAAACAATTTGGTCATTTCGATATAAGACCGTCCTCGAATATTCCTTTTGACAAATTGAATTTCTTCTGACGTATAATGACGATGCATACGCATTGGCTACTCCGTCAGCATCGGCGGTAGTTTTATTTTGCCGATTGCGTTGTCGGATGTTTTGATAGCATTTAAGGCTAAATTCCCATTGGCAATAATTTGCCCGGCAACCTTGCACATGGTGTCGGCACGTCTTATTTCTTCTGTAAGGGCTTCGCCTTTAATATCCCTGTCACCTAAAAATTCAAGTTGTTCAAACAGATGATTATGAAGATCCGTTAATTTGTTTTTCATGCTCCCTTCCTTTTTTCCCGTACTCCGGTTACGTTATCAAACGATGCCAGGATAAGGGCTTTCGCTTCCTCTTTATCCGTGGATGCGACCGAAACATTGCGACTGTTTTTTCCAAAAGAAACCATGAAGTGAAAAACTCGCCAGTCCTGATGGTTGTTTGAAATATTCATCCAGTTACTCCTTTTTTGCCATCCGGTTTACAAAGCGGTTGGCTTAAAATACACTTGAAGCATGAGGATGGAAGCTCATGTATTGGCAAGGTATTTAGCGTCTTTTTTAAAGACGAGGGTTCTTTTTGCGGAAGAACGTAGGAAAGCAATTGCGCCGCTTCGAAAAAAGCTGCCGCTTCACGTTCGAGAAGACGAATTAGATGCTCTGGTGACAGAGTTGTTTCTGGAATTTCATGTTCCTTCAGATTTCGAAAAAATACTTGTTTCAGTACGTTCCGAATTGCTTTTGGCGTTGGTTTTTCGTATGCAAGGCGCCATTTCGATATTAAGGAGCCAAGGGGACAAGACTTATCTGGTACGGGACCATAGCAAGATTTTTGGCAAGAAGCACACTTCCCGTTTGATTGAAATGAATTATATCCTTGGACGTTTAGGAATGATTCTGCTGGCATACAAATAGGGAACTTTTCAGCAGCACGCATGCGGCGCCGTCTTTCGATGGCCTTTTTAATCTTCTTTAAAAACATTATCCAGCCCTCCTTGTTTTGGGATTTTTCCATTCTTTCGGAACTGCTCCGATGAGATGATCCTTGCCGTCTTCGGAAAGTTCAGCCGGTATAAAATTCCTAAGCCAATCATTGGCGGTTTGGCGGGTAATACCGATTTCCTTGCATAAATCGTTCCAGGTGTATCTGGTGTAATCCGCTGCGTCCGGGTCTTTCCGTTGGCCTTTTTGCATGTTGAGTTTCTCGCGGGCGATGTACAGTTCCCGAAGAAAGGATGTGAAGTCTTTTCTTCTCATCCTGCACCCCCTTTCGGCAGTTCGATTTTTTGTGATATCTTTTTTCCTATGGTGTGTGCGATCACCTTCAATGCAATTTGTACCGGAAACCTGTTGTACCACACCGAAAGCGGTAATTGATTCCTGACATTCCCTGCAAGGTGCTCCGGGAATATCAAACGGACAAATTCCTTGAGCTCTTGTCCCATAACCCTGGGTACAAAAATCTTTTCTTCTCATCCTGCCCTCCTTGCCTTGACGGCCCGATCGGACTCCATGACGTTACCTAGTTGTTCCATGGTGGCTTCGCCAAGTTCCTTCCAACGGCCGGAGTATTCTTTTTGAAGGGTTTTTACAGATTTTCCGGTTGTGGCTGCCCGGGCTTCCAGAACTACCTCGTTCCAGTTACTTCTACCTAAGAGTCGAGCAACTTCAGCTTCTACTCGGATAGAACGCCGGCAGCCATACAAAACCATTGAGATCAAGGAAGAATCAATCCCTAAGCCTCTGGCGACTCTGCGTAGAGAAAAACCAGAATCTTTTAACTTATACTGGATGTTAAGACCTTCACGACGATTTGGCCTAATACGGATGGGCGGTTTAGGCTTGCCCGCAGCCCTTAGAGATGGTAAGCTCAAAATAAGCCTCCTTGTTGGGGTGTTTGCGAGAACGGCGAACTTCTTGGTGGAATGGCGCCGTTCTCTTTTTCTTTTCTAAAGTCACCAATATGACTTGTCGATATTATATTCGGTCATATTTTGAGATTTGTCAATACAAAAAAGACAAAAAATGAGAAATTATTTACGGGAAAGGAAAAATAATGTCAATTTCAGAGAGATTGATAATTTTTAGACAACATTTGGGATTGAATCAGAAGCAAATGGCAGAAAGGCTTACTATTCATCCTAGAAACTGGTCAAGATACGAAAATGGGGATGTTTCTCTGCCAGAGGATGTTCTTTTAGGTTTATACGGACTTGGTTTAAATATTCTGTGGCTTTATACCGGCCAAGGGGATATGACTGTAATCGACAAATCAATAACAATTATTACACATCATCCTCCGATTTCTTCACCATCAAGAGGTCAAGAAGCTGACTCTTTAGTGGAAGGCGCTCAACCAGCAAAAAGTCAAGAAGTTGACTTGGCAGATGGTGAAAATGGGTCTATCATAGAAAGTGCGCCCGAAGCGGGAGGGGCGCCGGGCAGCACCAGTGAAGCGGGGAAAGATACCTTGAAAGCGGACGTGGTAAGAACAAGCAAGACCGGGGGGATACCCCTCATTTATCCCGGGGATGAGCGTTTAAAGAAGGGAATCATTATTCCCTATTTGGAAGATCAAAAAGCTTCCGCCGGGCATGGGGCGGAACTACAGGACGATGACCGGCCATACCGGTATTTGGAGGTTCCGGCCTACCTGAGTCACTACCCGGACTTGGCCATGCTCCCTGTGCGAGGCGACAGCATGGACCCCACCCTGCACGATGGGGACATGGTGGTCTGCGACAGCGGCGGCTGGGACGGCGACGGGGTTTACGTCATCAAGACCAGCGACGAGGCGTTTGTAAAACGGGTGTTGCACACCCCTGACGGCTATCAGGTGGTCAGCGATAACAAGATGTACCCGGGATACCTGGCACGAAATGAAAACCTGCGCATTGTGGGGAAGGTCCGGGCTGCAGTGATCCAATTGCCGGGGAGAAGAGGGGGAATATGAGAAGAGCGCTATTGTTTGCGCTTCTGGTATTTCTCGCCTATGGGCTTTTTGCACAGGAAGGATTTCCGCTATACGGAATCAAAGCCGGAGATTCGCCGGAGACAGTTGAGTCCCTTTTTATAAAGGCTGGCTATACTAAAAACAGGGAAACTGTAGGCAAAACCAGCAGTAAGGATTTTTGGCACCCAGAATACTATGTCCTTTATGCGTATTCAGAAGAACCTGACTATTTCTTTATTACGTATTCTTTTCGAGCCAAAGTTGATTTTTTTGAATGTGTTTCCTCTATGAGGAAAAATCTTGGGAACTTGTACTCTCTTTCAGACAGAGAACGCAAGGCAGAATGGCGGATTTCAAGTGCCACAGGGTCGATAGTTATTAAACTTTCGCAAGATACGGACGATGGCAATACTTCTCTATGGATAGATTTTTACAAGAACCGTTAGGAGACAAGTGAGTTTACCCCGGACATGCCGTGGGTATAGAGATGGGTCAAAATGAGCCGCTTTTTACATAAATTGGCCTGAATTATCAATTTAGGGAAAAACTTATGAATTAATCCTTTTTTGTGTGATTTCCCCGCTTTTTAAAGGGTAAATAATGAAATTGTATAAATTTCCGATAAAAAATATATAAAAAACTTGAGCAAATACATAAGTTTTGGTATAATACAGTATTATTTTTATATACAAACAGGACAAAGTTTGACCCTGTTGGTGATTTGTTGACGGTAAAATAGGGCTATTTTGGCCCTTGGCTATTGTTTGGAGGCAATAGAATGGATATGGATAAAGATGCCATAAAGACAATGATTGAATTGTCTGATACATGGGAAGAAGCTGACAAGGTAATTGATGAATTTACCTCCTGTCGGGAAACCCGCGAAAAGCTTTTTTACCTCTACGGCATGTTTGATGTGTCTATTGTTGCCCGCACTGGTGACAGCGATGACGGCGAAGCCGTAGAAGCCGATTACCGGGCGGTACTTTCCGCAATAATCAACCAAAAATGGCGGTGAGTATTCTTGCTAGAAAAAGACATAAAAGCCAAAGCTTCCGATGTAAATAATATTTCGCTTGATTATCATTTGACTCATGCAGTTTTTGCCTGTGATAGGCTGTTGGCAGAGGATTTTAAAAAAGCTGGCGGCGAAAAGATGAAAGAACTGAACACAAAGCTTCAGGATGCCTACCGGAAAAAGGATACGCTCGCTGTGGCAAAAGTCATGGAGGAGATAAAGGCACTTTCAGTAAAGAAATATCGTATTTTTGTTGACTATATTGATATGCACCCTGAAGCTGGAAGAGTTGTAAAAGCCGATAACAAATTAATAATTTCCCTGCCACGAAAACTCGCTACTGATGCCAGGGATGAAAAAGGTGTATTTAAGCCAAGCGGTGTAGAAAAATTGCGGAAGGTAATGGCTCATGAATTGGGGCATGTTGTTTTACATACAGAGGCACTTATCAACACAGACAGCCTGAACGGTTCCATTGATCTAAAAGGACAAGAAGAGCAAGAGGCTGAAATATTTGCTGTTGAATTACTTCGCTTACGTCACGAGCGCAATAAGCTCTTAAAGTCTGCTGTATAGGCAGAGATAACAAATTGAAGGCCTTGGATGCGCCGCGGCTTTCTTATTTTTTTTCTGGTTGCCACGGGTACATTAGCGACTGTACTTGGTAAAAGCTCTTAGAATCCACAATGAGCTTTTCTATTGCCGCGCCCATGCAGTCAGTCCGCATCACAGGAACGAGTGTCATGAAATCAAACTGGAACTCATACTTAAACGCCTGCCATTTTTGTTCAAGTTCTTCCGCCGTAGCGTTTACAATACCATGCCGGTGTTTTGCGCAGATGGTAGAAAGCTTGGAAATTGTCAACAGCGTGTTTGCCCCACCGAAAGGGCTGAGTTCGTACATTGCCCGGTTACAGGTCTCGTGAAGGAAAACGATTTTTTTCTTTAGATCGACCGTCCCTATTTCATAATCGTATTGGACGCCTGTCCAACAAATAGAACAAAGCAGTTTACGGTATAGTTTTGCCCGGCGTGGGATTATGGCGCCCGCCACGTCTTCGGTTTTTCTTTTCCGGCTGAGCATAACCTGCTGTATAATAAGAATGCTAACAAGAAAAAGGCCATTAACAACCGCCGCCAAGATTTGGTATATGTCCATAACAGTATCCTCCATACCGGTATTATCCCATGACGGAACGGCAGTAGAGCGTTACCAGGAACCCCTGCTGTAGCCGGTTCCTTCTTTCTTTATGGGATACTTCTTCTGGAGGTATTCCATGATTCACAAAGACTATATCTGCGCGGTCCTTGAACGCTTTGAAGGCAAAGGCATTGAAACAGGCTATGTGCCGTGCAAGGGCGGGAACTACCGGGGCATCGGTAATTGGGAAAACAAGGTAGTCTACGGGGCTTCCGGCGTAACCATCGGCACCGGCGTAGACCTTGGCCAGCAGACGCAAAGCGGGCTTCTGGCAATGGGTGTCCCGCAGGCTCTGTTAGCAAAACTGGTTCCGTATCTTGGCTTAAAAAGAGAAGCGGCGCTGAAAAAGCTTTTTGAACTTCCTTTAAAGCTCACACCCGCAGAAGTCAACATCCTGGACGCAGCGGTTAAAACAAAATACATCAATACCGCAGCGGCGTTGTTTGGGGGCACGTTTGGGAATGCGCCGAAACAGGTACAGGCGGTAGCCGTCTCGATCCACTATCAGTTCGGCACACCGTTCAGGGCGGAGTCTCCCAGCCTTGGGCTTGCCTGGAAAGCGCTGCAGACGGGTGATTATAAAAAAGCCGCCGGGTTTTTGCGGGAACTGGACGGATGGAGCATGAACCACCGCCAGTATATGGTACGCCGCCGTGCAGAGGCGGATATCCTGGACAAAATCGGCCGGGAATAAGTAACGGGGAGTATCTCCCAAAGGAGTGTTTTATATGGATATGTCGGGTCTGTTTATGGTTATGAACAATCTGCCGCTGTTCTTTGCGTTACTGGCGGTAGTCGTTGTCGTCGTCCTAACCGAACTTATTAAAAAGCTGGACAAAAAAGACCGGCTTAAGGGGTACCGGGTGTATATCCCGTTTGCTTTGTCGTTCGTTGTGGTTGGGCTGCTTCGTTCGGGCAATTTTTTTCCGTCAGAACAGTACGGGTTCTGGGCGCTGGCCGTCTTTGCCGTTTCGGTGTTTTTCTTTGAGGCGATTCTTAAAAAACTAAAAACCGTTTTCGGCGAGTAAGGAGGGGTAATGTGGTACGGAAAGCGGCATTGTTTACTGTTGTTTTTCTTGTTGGTTTTCTTGCCGGCTGTTTTACCGCAAGAGGTGTCAGTTCCGTTTTCCGTGCTGGAAAGTCTCCGGCAGGAGGCGGCATTGATACGGCAGGAATCGGCCGCGCTCAGGAGCTTGCTGGCGGTATCGGAACAGGACTCAACAGCCTTGAGGAATCGCTTGGCGTTAGTCGAAGCGAAGTTGAGCAGAGCCGAAGCCTCGTTAGCGGAAGCCTCTCGGAACTTGGGGCTGTCGGAAGCGGCCTTGATGCCCTTACAGGAAGACTTGGCGAAGCTCAGGATCGAGCTGGCAGAATTGAAGAAGCAGGCCGAAGAATCGAACAAACGCTTGGAGCGTTCTGAACGACAGGTAAAACTCTGGAGGAACGTAGCGATTAGTGTCGCCGCGGTCTTTGCTTCGGTGGAAATAGGGAGGGGTTTGGCAAAATGAGCAACAGTGTAGAGATCATAAAAGATGTCGGCATTATTGCGTCGTTACTCGGCGTTATCGGAACGGCAATCAAGGCAGGGCAGTGGAAAGGGGAACACGATGTACGGATCAATACCCTGGAAAATGTGCTAAAGAACACCGTCGCTGAACTGTCCAAGATGCACGACAAGGTCGACGGGATTGAACGGGAACTGCTTGAAGTCATGACAGGGCTTAGGAAGGATGTCGAATACATCAAGATATCCGTGGATGAAGTGAAAAACAGGCGGCGGGAATAATGCCCCGGAGAAGTATCCTGGAACTCAAAGGGCTTGTCGATCGGGCCTACAAGATGTTCCAGTACGACAAAATGACGACCGCCGAAATAACGGACGTCTTAAAAGACGAGGGGTATTTGGTTTCCCGGGCCGGTGTCGGCAGGGCAATTCGCAAGAAAAAACTTGACATGAAACGTTTTGACGAGGCGTTACAAAGTGCGCAGGCCATTGTCAAGGCAACCGAAGGCAGCCCTGGGACAGACATCGGCGAAGCGGCGATACAGCTGACCATGACCAAGCTGCTGGATGAAATAAAAGCGATAGAAGATTTCCGGGACATGCCCAGTAACGAAGTCGTGCTTGCGGTCGCCCGGGTGTCCCGGGCGTTGGCGGCAGTGTCCCGGCTCAAACTTGATTATGAAAAAGGGTATAAGGCGGGGTTGTTCCGCGCACTAAAAGAAATAGAGGCAAAAGCACGGTCGCCGGAAGAAACGGCAGCGATACTCCGGAACATTCTGTCAGGGCAGTCCGATGGAAGCGCTTGATATCCTTCTACCCTACCAACAGGCGGTACTGCGGGATCGCAACCCCTTGCGGATATGGGAAAAGTCCCGCCGTATCGGTGCATCCTGGATGCTGGCGGCGGAAGCTGCTCTGGAAGCGATGCCGCAAAAAGGCGACAATACCTACTACATTTCGTACAACCACGATATGACCAAACAGTTCATCGAAGACGCAAAGTTCTGGGCACGGCGGTTTCACCAGGCCGCTCAATATCTGGAAGAAGACGCCGTTGACGAAAACAATAAAACTTTTAAAGTCTATGCCCTGGTGTTTACGTCCGGTCACGGCGTGTTTGCGCTTCCGTCAACTGAATATGCAATCCGTTCCAAACAGGGGAACGTTATTTTTGACGAGGCCGCCTTTACCAAGGAGTTTGAAGGGATCAAGAAAGCGGCGCTGGCCCTGCTGATTTGGGGCGGTAAGTTTACGATATTGTCTTCCCACAACGGAGACGACAGCCCGTTCAACCTGTTTTTACAGCGGGTAAAGGCAGGGGAAGAACCGGACTGGAGCCATCATCGGACGACCTTTGCCCAGGCAGTCAAGCAGGGCATTTATAGAAAAATCTGCCAGGTAAAAAAGCAGGAATGGACGGCGGAAGGGGAACAGGAATTTGTCCGGCAGATCCGCCGGATATACCGCGACAATGTCGAAGAAGAACTCGACTGCGTCCCTGTTCGTTCGGGTCTCCGGTACTTTCCCCGGGTCATCCTTGACCCCTGCGCCGATAGTAACATTCCGGTTGTGCGTAAAGGATTTAACGATGCGTTCCTGCGGGAAAAACGGAAGAAGCGGGAACAGACGGTAGAAAAATGGTTTGAATCAGAGATCGCTCCCCTTATACAAACTATTGAGAACCCCGTTGCTGTCGGAGAGGACTTTGCCCGTTCCGGGGATCTGACCGTGTTTTGGCTGACGGAAGTGTTGGCAAAAAAATACACCGGGACTGCGGCGGTAATCGAACTGCGGAACTGGCCGTTTGATCAGCAGTGGCAGTTCTGGCTGTTGCTGGTAGATGCGTTGGACAACCGCTTCCTTGGCGGCGCAGCCGATGCGCGGGGCAACGGTCAGATGATCGCCGAGAAGGCGGAGACCGAATGGCCGGGAAAAGTTATATCGGTGATGATAACCCGCGCCTGGTACGGGGAATGGTTCCCTAAACTGAAAAGCCGTCTGGAAGACCGGGAGTGGACGCTTCCTCTGGACGATTATCTTATCGGCGATTTCGGCGTGGTGCGGATGAAGGCGGGGTTCCCGCTGATCGAGGATTCAACACGCGAAAGCGGATCATCGGCGCTGTCAAAAAAACGGCACGGCGACGGTGCGGTTGCATCGGCGCTTTCACTCTGTGCTGTGGAAACGTGCGAAGACGACACGGCGCCCCATGCGGAAGTAACGGAAAGCGGCAACGATGATATATGGAGAGGCTATTGATATGATTAATCCATTCAAGAAAAAGGAATTAGAGCAACGCATTATTGATATCGGAACGTTCCGTTCGTTTATTTCTGCTATAGACGATGCGTCCGACTGGCTCTCTTCAGTCGGCGAAACGGCACGGGTTTTTTCCGACATGATGGACGACGGCCGGATTAGTTCTTTAATTGAGCACCGGCAGAACCGGGTGCTGTGGCTTGATATGTTCCCTCATGACGGGACTTCGGATCAGCTGAACAAAGCCTGCCGGCACGCCATCAATTTTAATAAACTGCAGAAACTTTGTATGCAGCTCTTAAACGCCGTCCCTCAGGGACTGGCTGTTACCGAAGTTGTATGGGAACAAAAAGACGGCCTCTTTGTGCCGGTTGATTTTTGTCCCATCCTCCGTTCAAAGATTACGTTTCCGCTTCCGGGATCGGACTGGAAGGTTCCGGTGTATGAACCGACACGGCAGCGGCTTGACGAACCGTATAAATTTCTTATCCACCGGAACGACCGGGGAACCGGCAACCCCTGGGGGCGTCCGGTACTGCGCGCCGCATATTGGCCGTGGAAGTTCAAAAAGCTGGGGTTCAAGTTTTGGATCATGGCGGCGGAGCGCATCGGCGTGCCATCGATACTGGCGATCTTTGACGCCAAGACCGACGAGGACGTACGGAAGCGGGCAACGCTTCTTTCAAAGCTATTGTCAACACTGCGGAGCGGATCGAGCGCAGCTCTGGGGAACGTAAAAGAAGTAAAGTACCTGGACGCAGCGGGGGCACTCCGTGATTTTGACATTATCGTAGAAACCTGTAACACGGAAATTGCCTATGCCGTTACCGGGCAGAGTCTTTCGACCAACCAGGCTGAATACGGAACGAAAGCCCAGGGCGAACTGCACGAACGGAGTTTTGATGCGATCACTTACGGCGATGCGCAGGCTTTGCAGGCGTCGATACAGCCTTTGTACGACTGGTTTGCGGAAATCAATTTTCCCGGACAGGAACCGCTGCAGTTCGAGATCGACGCCGGGGAAAAGGTAAGCTGGAAAGTATTGGCCGAAGCAATCGACCGTGGCATTCCGGTCTCAAAGAAAGCGATCTACGGGTTGCATAAAATTCCCGAACCGGAAGACGATGCGGACAGTTTTGTAAAGCCAGCCGGAATGCCTTCCGCTGCAGCTTTTGACGAGGATTTTTCTGACGATTTTTTTCAACGCCGGGCCAGGTAGAAGAAAGGGCGAACCTGGCTCGTTTAGATCGTCTGGAGGCGCCCTATCGGCGCCGGATCGGTCAAAGCCTGTTAGAACGGATACGCGCATGGGTTAAAGCGGCGGAAGCAAACCCCGCCCTGCTTAATGATGTGGCGGCGGTCCTTCCGGTTGATTACAAAACCCTGGGGGCTATTCACGAATTCCTGATACGTTCCTGTTTGATGGGAATGGATACGGCATCTAAAAAACGGCGGAAGGAAAACTTTGCCGATCCGCTACTGCTTCCCGATGCGCCGATAGAAACGCTGCCCTTTGAAGAAGCGCTTGCGTTTTTGCAGACTAAAATCCCGTTGACCAAAAAAGCATATTACGAACTGGACGATAAACTCAGGCACCGGGCGTTTACCGTGGGTCGTTTAAACGACGGCGACGCCGTAAACCGGGTTAAGGGGATCATCAGGACAAATCTTGAAAAAGGCGGTACCATCTCAGATTTTTATACAATGACCGATACGGAAATCCTTGACGGCCTGGGCTTTGGAAAGGGCAATATGTCGTACTGGGAAACGGTCTATAGAACAAATGAAGCGGCCTCACATAATGCAGGACGCGCTATGGGTTTTGAGGCCGACCCGCCGCTTGCTCTGGAACTGGTCGGTATCCGTGATTCTCGGCAAAGTGATATCTGCGCCGCTTTGACCAGTCAGCCGTTTGTCCGGCGTTATGACGATCCGATCTGGAAAACCCTGTGGCCGCCGTTTCATTTCAGCTGCCGTACGATGGTCCGGGGCATTTACGACAAAGCTGAACTGGACGAATACGGCGGCGCTGAAAAGCTTTACAAGCAAGGGCAGCCGGTCAAACCGCAAAAAGGTTTTGGTGCGTATCCGCTGGACAAAGAAAGTTACTGGCGTCTTACTCCGGAAATGATACACCGTGCGAAGGAATACCGGATTGACGGAGAGATTGTTGTAGCGGCTCAAAAACTGGGGATGAAAAACTACGCTATGGAGCTGGTCAAAGGGTATAAGGAGATATACCCGCAAACGTCCAGCGGAGGGTTTGTAAAGAGGGCGCTGAATTCCACACATTCAGAAAAAGAAATTGCGTTGGCCAAAAAAGCGGCTGATGACGGGCATGAGATTTATCTGCTGCCGGAAAGCAAGATTGAAAGAGTAAAAAATCCCGATGCGATCATAGACAACCAGGTGGGCGAGTTGAAACAGGTTGAAAAACCAAAAGGTAGTACTGTAAATCAGTTGATCAGAAAAGCACACGACCAGGGAGTTTCTACAGTTATTATAGAAGTACCCGATCAGCTTCCCTGGGCTGTTATCGAAAAAGAGGTAAAGGGCCGCATGGGAAGCATAATAAAATCGGTCTTTGTCTATTGGAATGGGGCTTTTCATCCCATAAAAAAATAACCCTGCCGTAATCCCTGATCCAATAATTGGTACAGGGCCGACAGGGCTTTGTTACCTTAACTATCGCCCTTTTTGAGGGAATTGTCAAGCGGATTTTTGATAGATTTTGTAAACCCTCAAAATTGATTTTAAAAGAGGTCTGAGACTTTGGCATTTTTTGCCCTAAATTTCTCAAATTTCCCCGCAGTTGAAAATTTAGGCCGTGTACACGGGCCGTGTATTTCATTTTTGCCTATGGGCAGTCATAATACCTTTTTTGAAAAAAGATCGATTCTGGGGGTTTTTGAAAATTTCGCTTTTTATGCTGTTTTAGGGCAAAGAGGCAGGTATTTTTCAAATGCGTCTGTTTTACCGCTTATTAGACAGTCGAACACTTTTTGGGAAAACTCCGATATATCCTCTGCATCAAAAGCGGATAAAATGTTTTTGTATAGTTCCTTCAACTCAAGCATCATCACAACCTCCTGTTATTTTCCCACAAACATTTTTCTTTCCGCCGTTTCCAGGAGAACCCCTGGTAAAGCCGATACACGTTTTTCATCTGCTACTATTAACCCCATATGCGAGTCAGGAATTTACAACTTGCCCGAACGGGTGTGTTCGGCCAGGATGGCGCGACTATTACCTTACAGGATTTGGCTGAGGTTAAGGCGAATTTTGCAGGACGGCCGCCGCTGACCCTTGGGCATATTCCGCACGGACAAACCGAAGGCCCTCGTTACGGACGGGTACTGTCGGTCGACCTGGCGGAAAACGGACACCTCCTTTTGGGTAAGGTTGAGTTTGGAGACGTTGCCGATGATGCGTATGCGAAAGGGTTATATGACGGATGGTCTGTCAGTATTCCCCGGCGCGGCAAGGACGGCACACGGTATCTGCATTCGTTGGCTTTGCTTGGCGAGACACCTCCAAAGATTCCCGGACTCAAAGAAACAGAAACCGTCAGCTATGAATATGCAGACGGCGATCAAATCGAGACGTACACCTTCGGGGGTACGATACAAGAACTGAAGGAGGATAACAGCGTGGATCCTGCGAAAGAAACGGAAGAACTGAAGAAAAAGGCTGAGGCGCTTGAAGCGGAGAATAAAAAACTCCGCGAAGAAAAAGAAGCTGCAGAAAAAGCCTCCGCTGAAGCTGCGGCAACCCCCCCGGCTGAAACGAAGCCGGAGCCTGCCGCCGGTCCGGAGAATACCGATTTTTCCGACCGCCTGGCAAAGATGGAGGGCGAAGTCCGCAAGAGCCGGGTCGAAACCCTGATGGCAAAGGTCAGCGGGAAAATTCCGGAAGGGTTAAAAGACAAAGTAAAAGGCCTGGCATCGCGTATTGCCAGGGACGATGAATCCTTTAACTTTTCCGACGGGGGGAAGGACACGAGCGCAAAAGCCGTTGAACTTTTGGGCGACATTCTTACCCAGTGGCCGGCGCCGGTAAAACCCGGGGTCAGCGGAATCGACTTTGCCGATCCGGAATCCGGCAAGGCTCCTGACTGGAGCAAGGTGGCCGCCGGTATATAACCGCGGTCTTTTATACGCACTTTTTAATATAAGGAGCAATTGTGAAAGAACAAACTTTTGTCGGCGATCGTGGGGTATTACACCCGATGCACCCGGCAGTCGTTGAGTCCATTGTCGTTGACGCCGGCAAGCCGCTTAAAGCCGGAACGGTACTGAAGAGCGGCGCTTCCGGCGCAACGCCAGCCGCGGATGCCGATACTCCCGCGTATGTCCTTTTGGAGGACATTGATGTTGCGGGCGATCCGAAGCCCGCCCGCTGCGTCTGGCACGGAACCGTAGTACGCGCCCGTCTCATTGACGCTTCCGGCGCAGTCGAAGCAACAGCGAGCGATACGCTGGTAGGGAAACTTTCACCGGCGATTTTCGCGGTGCAGGATTTTGATTATACCAGGATGGGTTAAGCGATAACGTTGGTGACGTTGCTTAAAAATTGTCAGTTTTTATTGAAGGAGTAGAAATGCCAAAGATTATGATACGGCCTGAAGACATCGAGAGTGTCGTAGCCCAGAATCCGCCGGAAGAAAGCCTTGCTATGGAGTACTTCAAGCGGAGACCGTTAAAAAATTCAACTTTTATTGCCGTGGAAGACATAAAGCGTGAAATCGGGAATGTCCCGGTCGTTCGCCGCGGTGATTCCGGTATCAGACCCAGGATGGAGGCATCGGTTGAACTGATAGAACCGATGCCCATCGAAATCGACGACACCTTTTCGGCGGTGGAACTTGACGAATATGAACGGTCAAGCGTAGCCGGACGCCAGCAGCTGGTTAATGAAAAATTACAGCAGCATCTGATAATCGTCCGGGAAACAACCAAGGCGCTTTGTGTCCAGGCGCATTCCGGCAAGATCAACTATGCCATGAAATCCGGCGCTTCCCTCGTCCGGTACCAGGTAACGTATGGCGATGGGTTGATTAAAAACGTTCCCTTTGCAAAAACCCTGGCAGCCCTTAATGTCGGCGATCTGATCGAAGCAATCAGCAAAGGCACGGTTGCCCTCCACGATCAACTCGTTGGAGGCCCTGTGGATATCATTGCTGCTCAAGATGTCTTCACAGCGATCGTGTCGTTGATAGCAAGTCAGAAGTCATTTAACGCTACGGTCGGCAACGGAGAGGTTACCCTGGGCGGATTCAGAATCTTGCTTGACAGTGATTCCTACGTGGACATTGCCACCGACGGAACCAAAACCAACAAGAAGCTTGTTCCTTCCCGAAAGCTTATGTTCAGGGCGGTAAACGGCGGCCAAAGTATGCCGTACCTGAAATTAGATGACGTTGTGTTACGGGAGGCTGTGCCAATTTACTCTTTTACAAAAGATCGTGATGACCAGCGTGGAACAAATATTTTCACAAAATCAAAACCGTTCCCGCTCATCAACACCAGGGCTATCGTAACCGTCGAGTTTGCGGCGTAGCAAAGCTGCCCGGTTCGGATATCCGGGCCGGGTCAGTTTTTTGTATAAGAGGTGTGTATGGTAACCGTACAGGACGTGCAAAAAGACATCACTCCCCAGGATTATTTAACACTTTCGCTGGGCGATGACGCCAATACGGAGCGTGCTCTTGAAAAGGCGGTTATCTGGGCCAAAGGGAAAATTCTTTCTACCGGAAATGCCTTTGACCCCGAAAACGAAGTGGTAAAACAGATCATCGTTACCCGTGCCCTGTATGAATTGTGGTTCTTTGTCGGGTTCCCAGACAAGGCACGAGCCAAAGAAGAGGACGCCAGGGATTTGATTGAATCCTACTTCGGGTCCATCAAATCAAAACACGACGAAGACCGGTTCGGCCCTCCGGACGGGGCCGTTGTCGTTCCGGAACTGCCAGACTATGGGCGTTAAGATTCTTGCCAAGCCCGCACCCAAGGCAGGGAGTATTCGGGCAATCCCAAAAGCATTCAGGCATGTCGCTATGTACCTTCAGTCTCAAGCAGATAAACGAATAAAGAATTCAATCCCGCCGCCGAACAGCTCTTTAACTACCTGTGTAAAAAAGGGGAACTTAACCTTGCGTGATTCCGGGGCGCTTATGAGAAGCATAGCCCCGCATTCGGGAGACCTTTGGGCTGATTGCAGTACCAATTTAAAACAGGCGCGGATCTTACAGTACGGCGGGACAATTAAAGCAAAGGGAAAAACATTGTGGATCCCTGCCGGGCCGGAGACCCGGCGCAGGATGAAGGGTTTAACCATCAGCCAGATGCTTCAGCAGATGAAAAGCGACGGATGGAAATTCTTCAAAAAAGGAAAACTCTTCTGCGCTTCCCGCCGGAACAAATCCGGAAAACGTGAAGAGCTCGCACTCTTTATTCTGAAAGATTCTATCGTTATTCCGGCGCGTCCGTTTTTGCACATCGATCAAAAGAATGAACGGTATATTCTTCATTATTTGGGTACGGAGATCAGTCACGCACTGCATCCCGGAAAGGGAGGCGCCTCGTGATAGTCTACGACGCATTTATTGCAGCGATCAGAGCGCAACGAATACCGGTTATCGAACAGCCACAATCGGCAATTACAACCGGCCCGCAACTGGAACTGTGGCTTGAGGGGTTTACCCTTGGCGGCGAAAAAAAAGACGGTAACTCGTATACCTACGAAACGCTTACCGTTAAGGCTGACGTAACCGCCTCCGGCGTTGCCCGGGTTTTTGTATCGGGCCTGCGGAACATCTTACGAAAATTGATGGTGTTCGGCGAAGACGGCCTTTTTTTTCCTGCATCGTTTCCCGATCCTCATAACCCCGGGGAAACGATAACCAAAACTATGACAGCACGTTTTGAAAAACTGCAGCCCGGAAGTTTTGAATCTGAAAATGAGGACTCCCCTATGCCAGCCCGTTTCAAGGAAATCTGGCGTATAACTATAACGTATCAATCACATTTAATTCCGACAGAGGAGGGATCATGAGACCAGGTGGAAAAGACGGTTTTTTATACCGTATCGTTTCGGGAAAACTTGTCAGTGGAAGCGGGGATCCGCTTACCGCGGGGTTTTATAAAATTGTGAGCCGTGCGGAAACCGGCTCAGGGCTGCCGGAACCCAGCGCTGAAATGATTGAGTTGGGTTACAAAACATTAGGCCCGGGCAATATCTTTTACGCCACGGAAGGCTTGACACTTACTTCCGGCGATGCGGTACTGCCCATGGAGTTACGGCGAATTAGCTTTGTTACCGACGTGCAGGATTCCGGCCAAAAACAAAGTCATGATGTTACGACCCAGGCCGATGTCGATTCCGGCAGCCGCTCGTACATCCCCGGCGCGTTCCAGGAACGGACGGGGACGATCAACGGCGTTGTGGACGTGGACAGCGAGGAACAGCGGGAACTCTTTAACGAGTACCGGGAGATCGTCTATCAGGAAGGGGATCACGTCGGGGTTGCGCCGGCAACGTCACTGGAACACGAATACATGATGAGCCGCAGGGAAACCAGAGAGTCGGGGGAAACCGAAATGTGGGAGTACATGCCGCTTATATCGGAATCCATCCAGGCGCCTAAACCGATGGATGGGGTGCAGTCTTTCTCTTTTAACTACCGCATTGACGGCAAGCGGAAGCCATGTATGATCATTCGGGAGATAGCCTAATGATCCTCTCTGCAAAGGGTACCTATGCCTATGTCCCGAAGTTTAACGAGAACCGTTCTTTGCCAGAACGGGAACAGGTAACGGTGGAGATAATCCGGCCTCGGGCAGAGGAACGGGGCCAGCTATATAGTTTTGACCCTGAACGGGAAGTTGGTCTGACTGATTTTGAAAATCCTGGCGGAAGTGCGTCTATAACGTTTAAGACCCGCTATCGTACCGGACGGATTCTCCGTAACCATGTGGGGGTAATAAAGAATTTATCTGTCGAAGAAAACGGGAAAATACACGCTATAACCACCGGTGCGGAACTTGCCGAATGTACCGCTTTCGGAGTTGCCAATTTTATTCAGGAGCTGACAGCGGAAGTATTGTCGGATCAGCTCTCTGCCGAAGAAAAAAAAAGTACGCCGCCGCCTTCGAACTCGTCTACGAAGGATGGGCCGGAGAACGGTGGCACGATGTCTACAATGACAAACGGGAACAGTTCAGCTTTGGTATCCTCAAACGGGGAGAATTCGCAAACTACCTGACGGAAGATTTTTGGAAGGCCTTTGGCATCTGGCGGCAGTATTGCCGCCGGGGACTTCCGTCGGGCAAGGGCTGGCTTCACGAACCGGAAGCGCTTCTTGAATTGTTTGATTTGTTTGACGATACCAGAGACAAGTTAGACCGGCTAAAGCTGGAAGGAAACACGAATGGCGGTACAGCTAACCGATGAATTGCGGGTTCTCGTAGAAGCGGAAGTTGAACGGGCGATCCGTGACCTAAAACAATTTGACGATTCTCTGGAGAAATCCGAAAAGTCAGCTTCCGGCCTTGGCAAAGCTCTTGAAGCTATGGAGAAAAAAGCCCTTATCATGTCCGGGGCGGTAACCGCAGCTGGGCTTGCGGGTATCAAGGCAGCCGCTGACAACGAGAAGCTTCAGGCGTCTCTTGAGGTATTGCTTGGCTCCGCCGAAAAAGCTACGGCGGTCTTTGAAGAATGGAAACATTTCGGAGCAACGACACCGCTTTCGGTGGGGGAAATTTCCGGCGCCGGTAAAGCCCTGCTTGCTTTCGGCGTTGACGCTTCAGAAATAACGACGACTTTGCGGCGGTTGGGGGACGTAGCCCAAGGTGTTGGATCCAGCCTGGATCAGGTCGCTCAGGTGTACGGAAAGGTTAAAGTTCAGGGCAAAGCCTCCGCTATGGAAATACTGCAGATGCAGCGGCAGGGTATCCCTGTTGTGCAGGCTCTGGCCAAGGCACTCGGCACTACAGAGGCAAGTATAAAAGACATGGTCAGCGCCGGGAAAATCGGCTTTCCTGAAATGGAGAAGGCGTTTCAGGCGATGACCGAAGACGGCGGGCAGTTTGAAGGAATGATGGAACGGCTTTCCGTTACTACCATAGGGAAGTTCTCCACCGCTATGGACAATGCCAAACAGGCGGCGGCGTCCTTTGGTGATCTGCTGCTGCCTATGGTCAACGATACGCTTAACGCCGCGAACGATCTCTTCCAGGGCATTATGAACATGGACGACGGCACCAAGCGCCTTGTCCTTGGGTTCGGCGGTGTGGTTGCGGTATCGGGCCCTACGATTGCAGCGATACACGGAATCAATAAAGTGTTGGCAGCAACCAACCCCGCCATGTTGGCTATTGTTGCAGGCATTGCTGGTCTTGGAGCGGTTGTAGCGGTTATCAATAAACAGGCGCATGCGTATGAAGATCTGCAGAAAAAAATCAGGGAAACCGAAGATGCGTCAAAAAGTCTGCTTGCTGCATATTCGGGCGGAAATGACGCCAAACTCCTTGATGAAAAAACAACGAGAGAACTTATTAAGCTGTACCCCGAGTTAAGCAAAGTAATCATGGCAAATACCATAACGGTTAAAGAGGCGTCAGCGGCAGCGGAGGAAGCATCATATTTCCGGCGGCTTGCCGCTGCGGAACAAAAATACGCTTATGAAATTGAACGATATCAGGGTGAATTAGGAAAATTAAATAACTCAGTCAAGGAAATGGAAGCATCCATAGCCAATGGATATTATACCGGGGAACACCTTCAACAGATCAAACAGGATTTGGCAGAAAGTTATGCTATGCAAAGTGAATATTTCGATAAAATAACTGAGTTAACCAACCGGACTCTTGTTGAGGCCGCAGGTCCTCGCGTTGCAGTAACAGCAAGCGCTGATACCGTTTCCTTTGACCCCCCGGAACTTGGTTCAGGCACGACCAAAGATGCACAAAAAACCTGGCAGGAATGGTACAGCGAGATCACCAAGGTTGACCCTAAGTTAATTACCATGAAGGAACATGGGGAGGAGTTGGGGAACCTTTTTGTTGACAGTCTTGCCAATACCTATACGATGAATCAAAACCTCGCTGATGTTTTGGGAAACAAATTTGACATGGCAGGGGCGCTCCGTGGCCAGAAGGACGATATTGAGCGGGCGCTCAAAGAGCTGCTTTCCATCAGTCCTTCGGACATCGATGATCCGTTTGAGTTCAACGATAAATTTATCAATCCACTTTCTGAAGAATTTAAAAGACTGAACCATGCTATCGGGGACATTGAAATACAGGAGCTGGAGAAAAAAATTAAAGACTTCGGGAAATCCGAATGGCAGCTTGCACGGGAAATGGCGGAGTTTAACGGCTATACCAAAGAACAGCAAGAAGAAATTGCCCGGCTGACCGAAGAATACGCTATGCTTACCGAAGCAGAAAGAAACCTTGAAGATGTTATACGGAACGGCCTGACGAAATCGTTCCCTGAAATGTCCAAAATAGCAGTGGATAGTATTGCAAAAATCTCCGCAGCCCTTGCAGACGTTTCTTTCAACGGCATATTAAAAGGTCTAGAGGATGTCGGCTATGCCCTGGCGCAAAACGACGATGCCGCTAAAGCGTTTAAAGCCGCTATGGCGGACATGGTTCGTTCCATGATGGATATGCTGCCGGGACTCTTCTTGGAAGCAGGATTGCGGCTTATTATATCGGGCCAGTGGCCGTTAGGCCTTGCGTTTATTGCTATGGCCGGCAGTTCCGCCCTCATTAATGGCATCACCAAAGGGCTGACAAGTAGCGATGGCAGCGATGATACCGATCTTAACGCCCACGGTAATATGTTCAGTTCGCAAGGGATCATCCCGTACGGTAAGGGCGGCGCTTTCACCAATCAGATCATAACGGCACCTTCCTATTTCCGACACGGCGGAGGGTTGGGGCTTATGGGCGAAGCAGGGCCTGAAGCGGTAATGCCTCTTAAGCGTCTGGGAAACGGCGATCTTGGTATTGAAGCGTCCGGTATCGGTGGAACTCAAGTTGTAGTCAACATTTACAATAATTCCGGTGAACCGGTAACCCAGGAAGAACATACCGGCGAAGACGGCAGTCGGCAAATCGACATCATGATCGGCGAACTCGTCGGTGGCCAGATAGCCGCGGGGCGCCACGATTCGGTACTTGAAAGCCGCTTTGAAGGGCTTACCCGGAGGGGGCGTTAATGGCTTCCATCTCCTGGCCTGTGGAGCTGCCCTTTACCCTACGTACCGAAGGGCTTAAAGGCCAGTACAAAGATCCTGTTTTGCGTACCGACATGGATATGGGTCCGCCAAAGGCCAGGCTCCGGTATACACGGCCGGCAAAAAATTATACCGGTACCATTATCGTAGACGAACAGCAGCGGCGTCTTCTCGACTATTTTTACCGCATCACAACCAGATTCGGTGCGCTCCGTTTTAACTTTACCAATCCTCAAAGCCTGGAAGTCAGGGAGTTCCGTTTAAAAGCACCGCCGGATGAATCCAGTACCGCCGGGCGCTATACCATCACGCTGCAATTGGAAGAACTATGACCAACCCCGCTATAGAAGCCTTGACTGCACAAGAAACTGCGGAAGTCTTTTTGGTAATCGCTGTTATCAAAGTTGACGGGGAAGTTTCTTTCCGTATTGTCAATAATACCGAAGGTATCACTTCCCAGGGCGAAACCTTCGAACCATTCGCCTTTGCTTTTGTGCTGCCTTCAACCAGTGATTCGGGCATTAAATCAGCCGGTTTTGAAATTGACAACGTAGACCGTCGCATTCAGGAAACGGTCACGCTTTCTGCAGGCAAAGAAGTAACCGCAGAATTTAGCATCATCATGGCATCAAGTCCCGATGTTGTTGAGCGCGGGCCGTTCAAATACATACTCCGGGATTTTCAGGTAACCCGCACAAAAATTAAAGCGGTGCTTCATGATTTTTACCTGACCGATCTCAATATACCAGGGCTGCAGTACACTCCAAAAAACTTTCCGGGACTGTTCTGATGCCGCCGTCCTGGGTTGCTCACTACATTGGCATTCCTTTTGTCTCAGGCGGGCGGGATCATACCGGCTGCGATTGTTACGGCCTGGTACGTCTGGTATTGCTGAAACAGTTTGGATACAAGCTTCCTTTACTAAGTCTTGCTTATAATAACGCCTGCGATACCACAGAAATAGAACCACTCATGCAGAATCAACTGCCGTTGCTGTGCGGAAACCGGATACAACAGCCGGAACCGGGAGCGGTAATTGTTGTTCGATATGCGGGCAGGACCGCTCATGTCGGAATATTCACCGATGACGAGTTTATACTGCATACATTGAATAGAATCGGAGCTCATTGTATCAGCCGTCAGCACCGTTCAGTGCGCGGGGCTATGGAGGGGATTTACCGTGTCAGTCAAGCTTATCTCACTGTCCAACCCTCTTAGAGATGATCGGGTAGAACAGGAGATCCCTGCCGGACAATCTATCCGCGATATCTATTTTGGCCTTGCTACAGGTTATGTCCTTTCCCAGTGTCGCTGTCAGGTTGACGGCGCCATTATAACTGATTTTGAGTATATCCCGCCGGACGGTTCCACTGTAACGATCAAGGTTGTGCCGCTGGGCGGCGGCGGAGACGGAAAAGCCGTGGGAAGCATTCTTGGGGGAGTACTCGCTGTCTTTGGAGCCGTTATATCAATTGCTTCCGCCGGTATGTTAACGCCGGTTGGCGCTTTACTGATTGGTACCGGCGTAAGCCTGATACTGTCCGGAACGTTCCTGCTTCTGTACGAACCGCCGGATTTACCACAGTTCAAAAGCAATACACCGCAGACAAGGCCGGGTCTGCAGGGTGCAAAAAACCAGCCTCGTCCTTATGGATATGTACCGGTATTATTCGGCCGGAGCCTGCTTACTCCCGACATGGCTGCAGGGTATTACATCAGCATTCTTAACAACGAGCAATACTTAACCCAGCTTTTCTGCGCCGGTTATGCCAACATGAGCATAGAACTTGACTCGTTCAAACTTGGGGACACAAAACTTGTAGAACTCAGCGTTACCAAAGATATCCAGGCTATTCTTTCCGGCGGCGATCCGGTAATTCAGATGGAATTACTGTCGGACGGTTCACCGTCAACATTGTATCCCAGGCGGGTAAAACAGATACAGGTTTCCCGTCCGTTAAAACAAACTTTAGATGACGGAACCAGCGGAGCTGTCATTGTAACAACACCGGCGGATACAACAAAAATCGATCTTAATTTTACTTTTAACTCCGGGCTATTCGGCATCAATGATTCCGGAGATGTCGTCAGTGTCGGCATACGGATACTCTTATGGATAAAACCGGCAGATGCGCCTGATTCGCAGTACCTTCATTTTGGGTACATAAACGGATCAAATAGTGATCTGTGGGGAAGTTCAAAGAAGTCTCTTTTCCGTGCGTTTTCCGCACCGGTAACAAGCGGAGCGTGGACGGTTAAAGTTGAACATGGAGGCGCATTAGGCAGTGCTACACACCGCTATGACGACTGTTTTTTTGCAACCCTTAATGCGTTCCAGGACGGTCCACCGGTGTCACCTGATGCGGCAAAAAACATCCAACTGATTGCCCTTAAAGTAAAAGCTACCGATCGCATCAATGGAGTTATCGATAATTTTAACTTTATTGCCCAGGCTGTTGTTCCGGTATATTCCGGTAACGGTTCAGGGCCATCCGCATGGGAACCGGCACTTACCCGGAATCCCGCCGCTGCTTTGCTGTACGCTTTACAGGGTCCTATAAACAGACGCACTGTGGACGATGCGTATATCGACTGGAAAACCCTGGAAGCCTGGTTTCTCTGGTGTGATACTTACCGGTATTTTTGCTCCGCTGTTTTGTCAAATAAAACAACGCTTATGGAATTGCTTAAACAGATTTGTTTTATAGGCAGAGCAGAGCCGGTACGGAAGGACGGCCGCTTTTCCGTAATCCAGGACATAATACGGCCGGTTCACTTTCAACTGATTACCCCAAAAAACAGCATTGACTATTCTCAAACGCTTGGGTTTCCCTATATTCCGCAAGCCCTGGAAATGCAGTTTGTTGACGAAACGTCCGGCTTTAAAGAAGACGTTCGTAAGGTTTTCAATACCCCCACGGGGGAACAGGAAGACTCTGATCCGTCTGATTTCCAGGGTGTTGTCTTATGGGGTGTAACCGATGCCCGGCAGGCTTTTTTACTTGGGAGGTATCAATATGCGTGCCTCTTAAACCGGCCTCGTGTACACACCATCATTCTTGACTTTGAGTACCTCACGGCAGATAAAGGCCAATGGATAAAATATTCGGGCGATACCGCCATGTCCGGCATTGCTTGGGGCCGCATAAAAGAAGTAATCCAAACCGGTAGCGTAATCACGGCATTGGTACTGGATGAAATGGTACAGATGGAAGAAGGAAAATCATACCGTATTCGGATTCGGACTGCACAAAATAATCAGGGTGAATATGCGGTAATTTACCGTCCGGAATACACCAATTATTTATTGTTGGATGAACCAATACCGATCTCTTTTGGCGCCGCTGTTGAAAACCTCTATGCGTTCGGTGAAACTGGCTTAGTAACGCTTGATCTGCTTATTGTCGACATTGAACCGGTCAGCATGGATCAGGCCCGGCTTAAATGCGTTGATTATGCGCCTGAAATTTTTGGTGTCGATATGCCCAATTATGTGATTCCTCCCTGGAACCCCAATGTGTCTGTCGGCGGAGCGCTTGATTCGGGTATCCCCGAAACACCTCCGCCCGCCTACCTTCACCAGGTACAGGAAAAAATAGTTGAAATCCAGATCGATGTAACTGAACGTCCTACCTATACCGAACTGGTTAATGGGTTTGCCAGGGCAGGAACGACCGTGATACCTGCAGTACTTACACTCGCTGCCGCCGGCGGTTTCCGTTTTATCTCACTTACCTGGACAAAACAAACAAACCTTTCCAACCTCAAAGAATATCAGGTGCAAGTATCTGAAGATGCCGTTACCTGGTATGCACCGCGGTTTGACGGCCAAGGACTGGAAGAAGCCACATGGAGAGGTGAAGAAAACGGCGTGTTCGCTACCGTTGCGACTATGGTAGTACACCCGAATATTTCCCCGGCAGGATCCGCACATGCACCGGCCGGCCGTTTTTTATATTACCGGGTACGGCAGCGAACCATGCTTGACGCGTATTCCGACTGGAGCGCTGTTATCGGAGCCGAAACAAAGCTGACCGATACCGGCGATTACGGGACAAATAGTATTTCTGCCAACGCCCTTAAAACGGCGGAACTGCTTGCGATGTTTGCAAAGCTTACCGAAAGCCTGATTGTCGATCCTCGCTATGGTATTTCGTCCGAAAACTCCGAATGGTCTGATGGCGATACCAGGGCGGTACTCAATGCCCGGCAAATTGCTTTTCAGTTTTTCATGGATCAGGTCTGGGTTACTATGGCCAGGCTGGGATTGGAAGGCGTTGAAGCAACCCAGCTGTATTCTCCTGACAAACTGTTTATTACC
>Ga0082212_10000757_pt1 | contig 47207 bp, 38 predicted proteins | sample TergutNt197P3_FD_71548 | JGI IMG/M metagenome (GOLD analysis project Ga0082212, IMG submission 71548) | Neocapritermes taracua P3 segment gut microbial communities from Petit-Saut dam, French Guiana - Nt197 P3 | ecosystem: Host-associated > Arthropoda: Insects > Digestive system > Gut ... | reverse complement strand
CCTCCTGCGCTTTGCCGTTCCCGACATTGCCGCCGCCGAAACCCTTGGCCGCCTGGCGGCTGTGGTTTCCATGCCCCTGGCGGCGGACATTCACTTTGATTACAGAATAGCCCTGCGCTGCATGGATTTTCCCGTCGCCAAAATCCGCATTAACCCCGGCAATATCGGCAGCGGGGAAAAAGTCCGCCGGGTGCTGGAAAAAGCCGCGGAAAAGGGTATTCCCATCCGCATCGGGGTCAATGCGGGCAGCCTGCCGGCAGACCTGCGTGAAAATATTCGAGAAAATTCAATGGCTAATGCCCTTGTAGAGGCCGCCCTGCGGGAACTGGCAATTTTCGATGAATTCGGCTTTAACAATGTTTTGGTGTCGATGAAAGCCTCGGGAATTGCCGATACTATAAGTGCAAACAGGATTCTCGGGGAACGAACTGGTGTGCCGTTGCATATCGGCGTTACCGAGGCAGGGCCGCTGGTGGCGGGCGTAGCCCGAAGCAGCGCCGCCCTGAGTGTACTGCTTGCCGAAGGCATTGGCGATACGGTGAGGGTGTCCCTGAGCGACACCATGGAAAACGAGGTCATCGCCGCCAGGGAAATTTGCAGAGCTGCGGCGGACATTGCCTCGTTAAACGGCAATGTTCCGGCGGCAGACCGGCTGCACCAGGGCGGGGTAACGGTCGTCTCCTGCCCGCGCTGCGGACGGCACGGTTTTGACACCCACGGCTTCTGCGAACGCTGGCTGGACAGGCTGTACGCCTGGTCTCCAAAGGAGTCCCGGAAAAAAAATCTGACCATTGCGGTTATGGGCTGCGAGGTGAACGGACCGCAGGAGGCGCGGCACGCCGATCTGGGCATTACCGGCACGGGGAACAAGGTGCTTATTTTCCGGCGCGGTGAAATCGTTTGTACCGTTTCCGCCGCCGAAGCCGATGGGGCATTTGAACGGGAACTCGACCGCATCTAGCGGGAAAGGAGGAAGAATGAAAAAATGGTTGTTGGCTTTGCTTGCCGCCCTGCTGCTTACTGCGGCGGTATTTGCCGATCATCCCGGTAAAACCGGACTGGGGGGCATCGTGGGCAATGGGTATAACTATGTCCATAATTTGGATGTCCATGGGTATGATTTCTACACCGGCCTCAGTCTGTATGTAGACCCGGTACCGATTTTTTGGGGTTTTTACGGTCATGTTTTTCCGAATTCCGGCACCGGTGCATTTGGGGTAACAGGGGATTTTTATATATTTGAATGGACGCTTGTTTCAAAGACCGCTGTTAATGACGAAGGCTCTTACGATATCAATATCCACTGGTATTTGGGCGTTGGCTTCTTTGGCGATATGTATTTCTGGAAAGATTATCTCGGGCTTGACGGAGGTATTCGTATTCCTTTCGGCGTATCATGGCATGCAACGGATAATCTGGAAATAGCGGCGGGCATTGCTCCCGGAATCGGGATATACGGCCATCCCGACATAGATGCCCGTTTTTATTATCGTATTCCTCCTCTGGAAGTAGCGGTGCGTTACTGGTGGTTCTAAAAATGGAAATGAGGATGGGGAATTGATGAAAGGCATACGATTTTTGTTTTTGTTGATTCTGGTGTCGCTTTTTTGCTCCCGCCCTGCCTTTGCCCAAAGCCCCGGCGGACATACGCAAGGCCCCGGCCAGTACGACTGGTGGTATACCCTTGAGCGGGGTAAGCAGATGTTCAGGCAGGGTGATTACGGAGACGCTCTTATGACCTTTGAAGACGCCCGGCGTCAGAGGCAGGCCATGTACGAGCGGATGGAAAGAGATTTAATCGACCTGCTTTCCATAAGGGAAGTGCGGCGGATGAACGATTCCCTTGACTGGGTTGAACGATTCATCGAAGACCGGCACTACGCCGGTGCCGCCGATGCCCTGCGGGAACTGTATTTCCGTGTTCCCAGGGAAAGTTTTAACAATTCCGCAAACGCCGCGCTTAACGCATTGAGCGCCCTGAAAGAATACCCGGAAGCCGAGCTTTGGATTGGCGAGGCCTACCTCGTGGAAGGCGAATTATCCATGGCGATGGGCCAATTCCAGAAAGCCTTTGATCAGCGCAATCTTCTTGAAAACCCCGGATTTGCCACGGAACTGCAGTACAAAATCGCCTCAATACGGCGGATACGGCAGGAATACAACGAGATGGAAAGGGTTCTGCTTGCAATCCTGAGCGGCGATAGTCTGTGGTCCGGCGAAGAAGGCACCGCCCAAACGTCAGACGCGTTACTGCCCGGAACCTCGCCTTCTTTCGCAAAACAGGCAATGACCCGAACGCTCGAAAACAACGGTATTAACCGCTTTCTTACCCTGTATCGCTACAGCAACGAAGAATGCGCCCAGGCTCACCGGCTTATTGGTTTTTATTATTATGTTTCCGGCAGGCACAACAGGGCGCAGGAACATCTTATGTTTGCCTTTCTTATACAGAATACCATCATCATTGACGAGGTAATTCGCCGGCGTTTCGATTTTTCGTTTACTACCCTGGAAGCTCTTGCCGCGGAAATAAACAGAAACCCGCTCCTTTTGGACTACGCCGAAAAAAGCGAATACGATAAAACTGCCTACTACCTGGCGGCAAGCCTGTACAGCAACGGAAAAACCGCCGCAGCCAGAGGCCTTTGGACTTTTCTTGCCGGCCAGGAAAGCGCCGGTGAATGGCAGCGGAGCGCTCAGGCACAGCTTCGTGCCCCCTATGTTGAACGCGGCCTGGAAATGCCATAGACCAGTATTTACCTCTTCCTGCAAAAAATGATACAATAACTCACAAAACGTAAAGCAAAAAGTGTCCTTGCGCCATATAGAGGGGAGGGAGACAGTTATGGCTAAACAAAACGAAGAAAAAACCAGGGGCGATCCCAATGCGGCGCCCGAAGAAAAGGCAAAAGCCCTGGAAGCGGCCCGTCTGCAAATTGAAAAACAGTTTGGCGCGGGATCATTGATCAAACTGGGAGCGCACGATAACGCCGCCGGTATCGAAGTTGTTCCTTCGGGATCGATCATGCTGGACGAGGCTCTGGGGGTCGGCGGCTACCCTCGGGGGCGTATCATTGAGATATTCGGCCCGGAATCATCGGGCAAGACAACGCTGGCGCTCCATGCCATTGCCGAATCGCAAAAACTTGGCGGAACGGCGGCGTTTATTGACGCAGAACACGCACTTGATCCGGTTTACGCCAAAAATCTGGGGGTTAACATCGACGATCTGTGGGTGTCCCAGCCGGATAACGGCGAACAGGCAATGGAAATAACCGAAAGCCTCGTCCGCTCGGGCGCGGTTGACGTGATTGTCGTGGACTCGGTTGCGGCGCTGACCCCGCAGTCCGAAATACAGGGAGAAATGGGAGACGCGCAGATGGGAGCGCAGGCGCGGCTGATGAGCCAGGCACTGCGCAAACTTACCGCCACCATCGGCAAGTCCCGCACGATACTGATCTTCATCAACCAGATACGCATGAAGATCGGCGTGTTTATGGGGAATCCCGAAACTACCACCGGCGGCAACGCCCTCAAATTTTACTCCTCGGTGCGCCTTGATGTGCGTAAAACCGAAACCATCGAAGTTTCAAAAGACACCGATGCAATCGGCAATCGTGTGCGGGTAAAGGTTGTCAAGAACAAGGTAGCCCCCCCGTTCAGGCGCACCGAACTGGAACTGATGTTCGGCAAGGGAATATCCCGTATCGGCAGCCTGTTGGACAGCGCCGTTAAATACAACATCATCGAGAAAAAGGGCGCGTGGTATTCCTACGGCGAGGAGAAGGTAGGGCAGGGCAGGGACAATGCCCGCGAATACCTTGAGCAGCATCCCGACTTTGCCAATGATCTCGAAGTAAGGCTGCGTAAACAGATATTTCCCGGCAGGGAATTTCCCTCCCAGGCAGCGTCCAAAACAGCCAGGCCGGCGGCAGCAGAAAATACGGCAAAGCCGGCGGCGCCTTCTGCCGCAGCCGCCTCCGAAAGGCCGGTAAAAAAGGAACAGTAAGTTGGAACCGGCGGTCACAGGGGAGTCTCACAGTTTCAAACTGAACGATTTTGAGGGTCCCCTTGATCTGCTCCTATACCTGATCCGCAAGAACGAGATCAATATTTACGACATACCCATCGCAAAAATAACCGAGCAGTACCTGGATTATCTTCGCCAGGCCGAAACAATGGACCTTGACGATGTCACCGAATTTCATGCGATGGCTGCCATGCTCCTATTGATAAAATCAAGAACCCTGCTGCCGATTGAAATGGAAGACGATGGCGATATGGGCGACCCTCGGCAGGAACTGGTTGAACGCCTGATCGAATACCAAAAATTCAAAAAACTTTCACAAATGATGGAAGCAAAGGAAATGGAAGCGGAGTGGGTGATTGAAAGAAGCAAACTGCAGCACAGCCTTCCCTTTGCCAACGGCGATCTTTGGGAACAGGTTGACATCTGGACATTGATGAAGACATTTTCAAAATTACTGCGGAACCTGCCGGGCGAACAGATTTTCGATATGTACGAAGAAGTGACGGTTAACGAAAAAATTACTCTGCTCGGTGAATTGCTGGAAAACAGGGGCGAATGCCGCTTTACCGATCTGATAATACGCTCACGCTCTGTTATGGATGTTGTATGTGCGCTCCTTGCTGTTTTGGAAGCGGTAAAGATGCGGATGATTGTCATGCTTCAGCACCGGATGTTCGGCGACATAATGTTACGGCCGTGCGCTGCAGAAACAGCGGCGGCGACAGGAGTTTTAATTGGCTGAGCTTCAGAAAGAAACCGCACTTATCGAAGCGATTCTCTACATGGAAACCGAACCGGCGGACGAGGCGGCGCTCAGCCGCATTTCCGGCCTTTCAAAAGAAATTGTCAAGGAAGCACTTGAAAGGCTTGGTGAACGGTACGGTATGGAAGACTCCGGGATTGAGCTTTCCACAATTGGCGGCGGTATAATGATTTCCCCGAAAAGGGAGTATTGGGAAAACCTGAAAGACCGCTACGGCAAAAAAAACGAAGGCAAAATTTCCCGCGCCGCGATGGAGACCCTGTCAATAATCGCCTATTCCCAGCCGGTTACCAAGGCAGAAATTAAAAACTACCGCGGCGTAACGCCTGACACCATGATCCACCTGCTTCTTGAAAGGGGACTGATCCGCGAAGTAGGAAAAAAAGACGTTCCCGGCAAGCCGGTGCAGTTTGGCACAACCAAAGAATTCCTCAAGCTGTTCAGACTCAGTTCCATTGCTGATCTTCCCCGACTCAGCGAAAGTGACAGTGACCGCTTTGAGCTTGAGGTTGAGCAGGAATAACGAATACTTATGGAGAATAATTCAGGGCAGCGTTTGCAGGTTTTTCTTGCCCATGCGGGAGTTGCTTCACGGCGCGCCGCCGAAGAGATCATCGCCGCAGGCAGGGTCAGCGTTAACGGCAAACCAGTAACTGCGCCGGGGAGCAGGGTCTTTCCCGGCGATACGGTTGCGCTGGACGGCAAACCGCTCTGCCCCGAAAGCCGCAAAATATACCTCGCACTGAACAAACCGCCCGGCTATATCTGCAGCTCCTCTGATCCGCAGGGCCGGCCGCTGGCACTCGACCTTTTGCCCGCAGAAATTGGCGAAAGAATGTACAATGTCGGCCGGCTGGATTTTATGTCCTGCGGCCTTTTATTTTTCACCAATGACGGGAACTTTGCCGCAAAACTTTCCCATCCCAGTTCCGGTCTGGAAAAGGAATACATTGTCGAGGCGACAGGTCATATTTCCGATACGGTAATTGCGGCTTTTACACGGGGGATTGTCATTGAGGATGAACGCTATACGGCGGAAGCGATTGAAAGGATCGGCAGCAGGGCGGTGAGAATAGTGCTGATAGAAGGGAAAAACAGGGAAATCAGACGGGTCTTTTCCCACTTTCACCTGCATCCTGCCCGACTGCGCCGCGTCCGCATTGGGCCGGTACAACTGGGAAAACTGGCCGAGGGAGCCTCCCGCCCGCTCACGTCAAAAGAGATCTCCGAATTAAGAAATACAAATACCTCACGCAAAAACGCCAAGACGCCAAGGAAGGCGGTAGACTTGCAAACGGCTCATAACCCTTTGAGCGTCTGCGTCTCTGCGCCTCTGCGTGAAGAAAAGGAAAAAAATGTATGGTAGTCGCCATTGACGGACCGGCGGGTTCGGGAAAAAGTACTATCGCAAAACTGCTGGCCCAGCGCCTGAAGGACAGAGAGGGCAGGGGATTCAGTTATATCAATTCAGGGAACCTCTACCGTGCCATTACCCTGGGCTGTCTGGAAGCAGGGATTGACCCAACAGACAGTGAACGGGTAATTGCGTTCGCCAAAGGCGTACACATCGAATACCGCGAAGACAGGGTTTTGCTCAACGGCCGCGATGTTACTGACGATCTTCACACCGACGAAATTGACCGCTGGTCAGCGCCCCTTTCCGCTAATATTCCGGTTCGCCATATCGTTAACGATTTTATTCGCAGCATAGCAAATGCCACCGGCAGCGGCGGCGTCTCTAACGCAGTTGTGGAGGGCAGGGATATGACCACAGTCGTTTTCCCGAATGCGGAATTCCGCTTTTTCCTTGATGCTTCCGCAGAGGCGCGCGCGCTCAGGCGCTATGAGCAGGGTGTGTCCAAACTGAGCCTTGAAGAAATACAGACGGCAATTGCCCGGCGGGACGAGATTGACCGCAACAAGGCCGAGGGCAGCCTTACCATTGCCCCTGGAGTCAGCTATATTGACACATCGGGCTTGACCATAAATCAGGTTTATGACATATTGGAAAAGGAAATAAGGCAGGAAAACCAGTAACAAGGACAAAACATGGTGCAGGTGGAAGTGGTTTCGCCATCGAAAGATGGCGCGTCATCAGAAGGTGGCGCGGACACTAGTCCGGTAAAAGACGGAGAAAACATTCAAACACAGTTACAGGAAGAGTACCTGAAATCCCTTGAGCAGCTTGAGGAAGGACAGCTTGTAGAAGGGGTAGTTATTCAGGTAACCGAAGATCAGGTATTTGTCGACGTAGGATATAAATCCGAAGGTAAAATACCAATTACGGAATTCACCGCAATTCCAAGTGTCGGCGACAAGGTTTCGGTGATCCTCATCACCAAGGAAAGCAAACGCGGCGAGGTAATTGTTTCAAAACAGAAAGCCGATGCGAAAATTTCCTGGAAGAACCTCATGCAGGCGTACAAGGATCATACGATAATCGGAGGGAGCATTGAAAAGCAGGTCAAGGGCGGCTACGATGTCAACCTTGGCGCAGATCTGCACGCTTTTCTTCCCATAAGCCAGTCTGATGTTCAAAAAGTAGACAAACCGGAAAAATTTCTCGGGTTAAAAACAATGTTCCATGTGGAACGTATCTACTCCGACGGCAAGGTAAATATCGTGGTGAACCGCCGCAAGTACCTTGAGGAAGAACTTGAACGCAAACGGAATCATTTCTTTGAAAACACCCCCATCGGTACCGATGTAACCGGTGTGGTAAAGAGCTTTACCTCTTTCGGCGCCTTTATCGATCTTGGCGGTTTCGACGGCCTTCTTCACATTAACGACATGAGCTGGGGCCATGTAACCAGGCCCAAAGACTTTGTAAAAAAGGGCCAGGAGATTCGCCTCAAGGTTATCCGCATAGATCCGGTGGAAAAGCGGATTAACCTTTCCATGAAGCACTTTAGCGACGATCCCTGGGTTCATTTTGAGGATAAATACCACGTCAATGATATCGTAAAAGGCAAAGTAACCAAACTGACCGATTTCGGCGCCTTTATCGAACTGGAAGAAGGTATCGAAGGGCTTGCCCATATTTCCGAATTTTCATGGGTGAAAAAAATCCAGAAGCCCCAGGACCTTGTTAAGGCAAACGACATTGTCGAGTGCATGATCCTCGGCTATGATTTACAGGCGGGCAGGGTATCTCTGGGACTCAAACAGGTAACGGCGAATCCCTGGGATGACATTGAGGAACGGTATTCAATGGGCACCCGCCTTACGCGCAAGGTGGTAAAAATTACCAATGCCGGCGCCTTTATCAACCTTGAAGAAGGTATCGACGGCTTTCTACACGGCGATGATATTTCCTGGACAAAGAAGATCAAACATCCGGGAAGCGAGCTTTCCGCAGGACAGGAAATTGAAGTAATGATCATTGCCATTGACAAGGCAAACCGCAACATCAAGCTGGGTATCAAGCAGCTTTCTGAAGACCCCTGGCAGAGTTTTGGCCAAAGCTATAGACCCGGTTCCCCGGTGGAAGGAGAGATTGCCTCGATAACCGATTTTGGCATTTTTGTGCGGGTCCCCGGCGGCATTGAAGGGTTGATCCACAAAACAAACCTTACTGAAAGCCGGGACGAGAATCCCGACGATGCGCTGAAAAAATACAATGTAGGCGATAAAATTAAGGCTGTAGTTCTTGAAATACAGGGGGACAAACAAAAGCTGGCTTTCTCGATCAAGGATTATCACAAGAAGGTTCAGCGGGAGGAACTTTCCCGTTACATGGCCGAAGAGGAGTCCGGAGATTCCACATTTACTCTCGGAGATTTCCTGAAGTCCAAAGGCAATGCCGATGAAAACCAGGGAAATTCTGAATCCTCCGCCGAAGCCTGATTTAGACTGCAACGGACGGCCTGCCATGCTGTCAGCGATAAACGCCAAAAAATTCAATAAATTGATCGAAATTTATACTTTGATCAATTCCAATTATCAGGATATAAATGCCCTGCTTGCCCATATTGTAGAATCGGCCATGCTGCTCAGCGGCGCGGATGCCGGCAGCCTGATGCTTATCGACAAAGAGCATCAGGAATTGTACTTTGAAGTAGCGCTTGGTTCCAAAGCCCAGGATGTAAAGAAATTTACCGTAAAAACGGGGGAGGGCATTGCGGGCTGGGTTGCCCGGCATAACAAGAGCATTATCATAAATGATGTCGGCAGCGATCGCAGGCACCTTCGTGAGATATCGGGCAAAATAGGCTACCCGGTGCATACCATGATGGCTGTCCCATTGTCTGTCAGAGACGAATGTATTGGGGTAGTTGAGGTTATCAATAAATCAGGCAGTCAAAAATTTTCGCAGGAAGATATTGACTGGCTTGAACTGTTCGCCGGCCAGGCTGCGCTTGCCATTTCCAATGCCAGGAGCCTTGATTCTGCCCACGGAAAAATACGTCTTTTGCAGGAAAGGGCGGCATCCGGCGAAGGTTTTCATACCCTTGTGGGCAGAAGCAAGGCAACGCAGGAAATACTCAACATTATCGATCGTATAGCGATGACAGAATCCACCGTACTGATCCTCGGTGAAAGCGGCGCGGGCAAGGAACTTTTTGCCGAACAGGTACACCTGAGAAGTAAACGCAGCCACACCCCGTTTGTCCGTGTAAACTGCGCGGCAATTCCCGAAGGGCTTTTGGAGAGTGAACTTTTCGGCCATGTCAAGGGAGCATTCACCAGTGCGGTGAGCAACAGACGGGGGCGATTCGAGGCGGCAAACGGAGGAACGATTTTCCTTGATGAAATCGGGGATATGCCGTTGAGCCTGCAGGCAAAGCTTTTGCGGGTTATTCAGGACAAGACTTTCGAAAGGGTAGGGTCTGATACGTCAATTACGGTTAACACCAGGATAATCGCGGCAAGCAATAAGGACATTGGCGCAATGGCAGAAAAGGGCGAATTCCGAAGCGATCTTTATTACCGGCTAAACGTACTGCCCCTGCATATTCCGCCCCTGAGACAGCGCACCGAAGATATACTGGAGCTGGCCCGTTTTTTCCTTGCAAAATTTACCCGGATAAACAAGAAACATTTTGAAGGCTTTTCAGAAGGCGCCATTGAAGCGATGCTGACCTATCCCTGGCCGGGTAACATACGGGAACTTGAAAATTCCATTGAACGGGCATGCATAATTGCCGCCGGTAAGTGGATCAGGCGTGAGGATCTTTTCCCAAAAACAGGCGGCAGCGAACCGAAAAACGGGGAAAGAGACCTTAAGACGGCAATGAACGTGTTTAAATCAAATTATATACGAATGACACTTGAAGAAAACGAATGGAATCAGACTGAAACATCCAAAGTTCTGAATGTCCAGCGGACTTATTTATCGCGGCTGATAAAAGAGCTGAATATAAAGGAAGACTGAAAGGTGAAGAAATCGCCGCCGCGAAACGGTGGCGTTCGATATAATCCGCCGCTTCGCGGCGTAATTAAGGAGTTATCATGCAGAATCAAAATGAAAAAACCGGAGCTGTACAGGATATCAACGACTTTATTCAGAAACACAGGAAACCCCTTTTTATTACGGCAGGAGCACTTTTACTGCTGCTCATAATAAGCATTGCCGTTTTTCCCCTCATGGATATGTATCGCGGCATGGCCATAGGGAAAGTTGAAGATTTCAGCGGCCGCTACGAAACCCTGCGTTCTGTCATCAATGAAGAATACATGGAACACGATGTTGAACAGCTTCTTGCTGAACTTGAGTCCTTTGCGAAAAAAAATTCAAGTTACGCGGGGGCAAAGGCATTTTCAATCATCGCAAGTATTCATACAGATAGAAAAAATTGGGCAGAAGCAGAGGCCGCATGGGTTGGGGCTGCCGAAAAATCGGCAAAATACTATCTTGCACCGGTTGCATGGTTTAACGCGGGTATAGCTGCTGAGGAGCAGGGTATGGCAGAAAAGGCAATTGAATATTTATCCAAAAGCATCTCCGCCCCCGCCGGTTTTTCAGCCGCGCCGCGAGCCCAGTTTTCAATCGGTCGGCTGAGGGAAACTCTGGACGACAGGGACGCAGCGATAGACGCATATCAGGCAGTAATTTCCGGCTGGCCGTACGATAATGTATGGACAAGCCTTGCAAAAACCAGAATTATCGCGCTGGAACTGCAATAGTTGAAAAGCGGCGAAAATTGTATTATTATGGTTATTAAAGAGGGTTTATGTCTAAAAAGCTGGTATTGGCCTTGGGCATTATTCTTTTGTCTCTTCTCTGTCTTATGTCCTGCGGACTTGAGGCATTTGATTATATAGACTACATACCAGACGGAAATGTTACAATGTGGGATGTCACCCGTGCAACAATCAGGCTGCCAGGTACGGGAGCTGATGGTTATGGCACTTTCTTTGACAATTTTATTATTTTTTACCGTATTTATATCAGCGCCGAGCAATTTTCCGCAACAATATTAACATCTGACCAGAGATCGGCCATCAACCCTGCTCTTAATTCCGACTATAACAGCATTTTGTCCACCACAGACAAGACAAGTACAACAGTTAATACCTCAAATCTTGAAGCATTTTTTTATAACAGAAATTATTTTCAGCTCACTTTGGAAGGTGCAAATATCAGCACAATACTGTCTTCAGGATCTCTTGGCAGAACTCTTGAGATAGAATTCCCGTACAGACTGGGAGAAACACCCACATTAAATTTAGGCTCTACCCGGTATATCCTGCAGCGTGCTGTTATCGGCCCCAGTATGAGCTTTAGTCCCTTACCCGAAAACCGCTATTTTTTGAATCACTCGGATTTGTATGATAATGATAACGCAATTGATAAAAGAATAAATGCGGATGTAGCAGGCCGCTCCACAGCTTCACCGCCAAACCGTTATACATATGTTTCTATGTATATTGCCGCTGCCGGAAAAAATTATGATGCGCCCCCAAGGAATCTTTACAGTCAGCCAACCTTTATCGGGGTTTTTATGCTCGCCGAATCCCTGTAAAAACGATGGGTGAGGGACTAGTAACCGGTCTTGCCCATCCCTGTTTTACTATACATAATGTATATTCTGTCTACTAATACACGGGAAATAATGGACACAGGCTGGACATATACATTATGATAGTATCACCATTATGGCAATCGAATTGACAGCTGGACCGGACGATAACGAACGAAGGCTCGATCGGGTACTTAGAAAAGCACTTTCCGATTATTCCTTGTCACTTATACACAGGCTGTTAAGGCAAGGTAAAGTATTGGTTAACGGTAAGGTAGCCACACCAAGCGAACGTGTGAAGTCGGGTCAGGTTATCCACATTAAATCCCTTGTTAATATAAAACAAAATATGGTTAACGATAATACAGATCCACCTGCAGCACTTCCACAGATTCTATTTCAGAGATCGGGAATTATTGTTTTTAACAAACCGCCTGGTCTTGCGACACACGGGCCACATGGCCTTTCCAGCCTTGTGATTGCCAATCTTGCGAATACTTTGCCCTACTCCCTTTCTTTCAAACCCGGCCCCCTGCATCGTCTTGATAAGCCGACCAGCGGGGCTATTGTTTTTTCAACAACTCTAGACGGGGCACGATTGTTCAGCCGGCTTTTACGGGAACACAGATTGATAAAAACCTATTTGGCTGTTGTTGAAGGGCGCATCACTGCCGGTCATACATGGGAGGATGAGCTTGTACGCGATACCAGAATAAAAAAAACGTATGTGACCGGCACCAAAGGCAGGGAAAATGCGATAACAAAAGTCAAACCACTTTCTTCAAACGGGAAATATACCCTGCTAGAGGCGCAAATAATCACCGGAAGAACCCACCAGATTCGCGCCCAGGCTGCCGCTCACGGACACCCTATGGCGGGCGATAGAAAATACGGCGGGCATGGTCCGAATAAATTGTATCTGCACGCATGGAAAATAGAAATTGACGAGAACAGCATGGATATTCCCGATGATTTTCCACGCCTGATTGTCGCTCCCCCGCCGGAATCGTTCCGTTTCCAAACAGATTCTTTGTTCAATATAAGGCATTAAAATACCTTCCCGTATTTGCCGATAATATAGCTATGAAGTGTATTATCAGGTTTACTATTCCTTTAATAATGGCAGCGGCGCTGCTTTCCTGTAAAAGCGCCCCCAGTGCCCCGCGTGACGACGTATGGACCCTTTTGAAAAACGGCGACGAACGCGCCATGGATTTTTTCCTGGGTGAGGTAGATGTCCACGCAAGAGATTCAAGGGGGCGGACTCCCTTACATTACGCGGCAGAACAGGACAACTCTGCCCTTGCGGCTTTTTTTATCGCAATGGGCGCAGATGCAGATGCACAGGATGATTTCGGACAGACGCCGCTGGGTATCTGCGCGGACAGGGACTCAAACAGCACAGCAAAAGTTATCGCTGCGGCCGGAGCCGATATTCACAAGAATGCAAAAGACGGAATAAGCCCCGCGAGGGCGGCATTGAAGCAAAAGAATGATTTTTTGCAGGCCATACTGACCAAAGAATCCTGCAGCGCAGCGGACAGCGGCGGTAAAACAATACTGCATCATGCCGCCGAGACAGGAAATATCGAAGCGGTAACAATCATCATTACGGCAGTTAAATCTTTTGACAGCAGCGGCAGCACGCTGGCTGCAGCCGGCAGCAGAAACAGCCCCGTTGACCAGAGAGATTTACACGGGCAGAACCCTCTTGATATTGCTCTGTCCCGTCCCGATTCGCGGGATCACATGGGAATTGCCGAACAGCTTATTCTCGCCGGTTCTGTTTCTGACAAGCCCGTTTACTATTACTTTGGCCCGGCAGCCAGGAATGCAAACTATAACCTTCGCAGGGGAGACGGTTTGGCTGTGATGCATTATGCGGCGAAAGAAGGACATGAGGGCTTAATCGAATTTCTTGTGGAAAAAAATGCCGACATCAATATTGAAAATTCTTCCGGTTCCACGCCCCTGCATGAGGCAACCAGAACGGGGAATACAAAAATCATGTCCCTATTGATAAAAAACGGCGCAAACGTAAACGCCTTTGACGCAAAAGACAATACGCCCCTGCACATTCCGGCGCCTCCCAGAGAGCACATTCCGGTAATCAGGCTGCTTCTGGAAAATAACGCAAATGCCAATATGCGCGACGAGCATGGCGATACACCACTGCATGTGCTTGTCACCTTAAACCGGGAACCTCAAACGGTTCGTACCCTGCTTAATGGCAGCGTTGATGTAACCATCCGCAATATCAAGGGACAGACTCCTCTGCACCTTGCCGTAGTAGAAAACCGCCTTGCGTTAATTCCCCTGCTCCTCTCTTCGGGATCGGATATTTTCGCAACGGATAATGCGGGCATTACCCCATTTGACAGGGCGCTTGAAAGAAAGGGAGAGATTCTCGACGCACTGATTTCTTCCGAAACTGCCCAGCAGCGGGACAGCGCGGGTAATACCATGCTGCACGCCGCCGTCAATAAAAATGCAGACCCAGCCATCATCGGCAAAATTCTTGCTTATGACATTCCGGTTAACGCCCGCAACCGGGCGGGTGATACCGCGCTGCACATAGCAGCCAGAAGAAATCAACGAGAAGCGGGAGAAAAGATTCTTGCCAGGGGAGAGGCGGATATTTTTTCATATAATTCCGCAGAAGAAAGCCCGCTGAAAATTTCCCTGACTCATCCTTCCGGCAGACTCCAGTGGATGTTCACACCGCAGACCGTGGAAAGCCGCAACGGGCTGGGCAACAGTATGCTGCACTATGTAGCGCAATGGAGATTTGATAACCACATCCGTTTTGTTGTGGAACAGGGCGTTGATGTAGAGGCGCAAAACGCCATCGGAGAAACTCCCCTGTTCTTTGCCGCCAAATATGACGGTGTCTCGACAATCAACACCCTGCTTGGGGAAAAGGCAAACCTGCATGCCCGCGACAAAATGGGCAATTCCGCCCTGCATTCAGCGGTCAGGTGGAACGCGAAGAACGCCGCCGCCGCCCTCCTTGCCAGAGGCATCGACGCGAATGTCCATAACCTCAACGGAACCACTCCCCTGCACGATTCTGTAGGCCTTGGGCTTGCCGAGATGGCGGTTATTCTGCTTGATAACCGGGCGGACATTGAAGTACGTGATAACAGCGGAAACACGCCGTTTATGACAGCGGTACGATCCGGATATTTGAACTCGGTAGAAATGCTCGCCCTGCACGGAGCGAATCCTATGACAAGAAATGCCAATGGAGACACGCCCCTGCATTTTGCCGTCCAAATGGAAGACACTACTGTCATTCAAATTCTCCTTGATATGAATGTTTCCATACATGCACGAAATACCAAAAATCGCACTCCGTTCCAGACTGCCCTGAGCGAATATCCTTCGGTGATACCAACCCTGCTTAGCAGGGAATTCGACCGGATCAACGGGCCGGATGATTTTGGCAACAACCCGCTCCATATCGCCCTGCAAGAAAGAGTCCCAGCAGCGACTCTGCGGATCATCGTAGAAAGGGGAACGCGGCTTAATGGCGTAGATTCCAACGGACGCATCCCCCTGCGTCTTGCCGTAGACATGAATGCGTGGGAACAGGCAAAGGTTCTTGCCGATGCGGGATCCAACCCGTTTTCTCCGGCAACAGACGAAAAAACCCCCGGCGAAATTGCAATTGCAAGGGGCAGTGAACCAATACGGGCACTTTTTTCCGGCAGGGCAATCAATGCAGCCGATGCTTTGGGCAATACTGCCCTGCACTATGCGGCAAGAATGGGCAAGCCCGATGCCATTGCTCTCCTGCTGGAACTTGGCGCAGATAAAGCCGCGAGAAATATTTCTGCGGAAAGACCAGCCGATATTGCCGTGCGCTGGAACAACCGGGAAAACGCTGTACTGCTAAATTAGACTATCTCAATATCTCCACTTGAAACCGAAGGATATCAACGGGAAATTGAAACTAAAGGCGTTAGAAGAGCCGGTGTCATATTCTCTGCCGGTGTATTCATTAAATTCGGTGTTATCGCTGGGGCGTTCGGGACGGTAAAAAATCGACATAAGGTTTTCGGCGGCAATGTATATTTCCGTATTTGTTTTTCCTTTTTTCCCGGTAAGAAAAAAAGAAAATTTAATATCCCATGGTAATGACCATGGTGCGCGCTCAATATATTCAGATAACGTTTCGCGGCGGTATTTTTGAATGATCATCGTCTCACTGCTGTCTGGATCTATGTAAATAACCGGGTAAGAGCTAATTGTATCGCTCTGTACCCTTCTTCTTCTTTGCTGGCCAGAGGCGAAACCAAAGCGGGTTGATATATTGAACCACTGCAGCGGTTTAACATTCAGGACAATATTACAGTTATGAAACCGGTGAAACGAAGGAAAATACCATTCCGATCCCTCGCTGTCTGTATCATTACCCTGATTCAATCCTGCACCGCCGCCCGATGGATCGTAGTATTTTGCCCATGTGTAAGTATAGGAAATCCAGCCGTCCAGGTACCGTGATTCCAGTTTTTGCAATTGCAGATCAAAGCCGCCCACATGACCGATACCGTCAAAATAAAAATCGGGAACAATGTTATCTGATGAATAAATGTCGGCCCCAATGTAAGCGCGGTCAAAGACATATTTATAGTACCCTTCTACATTGAAACTGTATCTTTGCGCCACATCAATTTTAATGCCCGCAATGGAAGTCCAGGTGCGGTTGAATTTTAGATCATAGTCACCAATACCCCAGTCTTTATCAATAAAACTCACCAGGTTGTTTATCGAGGAAAATAGTCCTGTACCTACGGTAAAGTCAAGAGAATCTATTATCCCCCTGGTTTTCAGAATATTAAAATCGATGTTCAGCCGGGGATTAAGCGCCGGCATGGTCTGTGCAGTAAAATCCCTTCCCATAAAATACAGATGATCAATGCGCAGCCCAAGTTCCGTGCCAAAACGCTGGCCGGGACTTGTAAATTCCATCAAAACATACGCCGAGGTGGTAAGGCCGTGGTTAAGCAAATCACTGTTATAATTCATGGGCCGGATCAATGACGCACCGGGAATATAGGGGATAATACCGGCGACTCCCGGAGGCAGAGGCAGCGCGTCAATAATTTCGGGTGATAAGTCTTCAAATCGCATTTCCAGAGCAAGATTGATATTCTGTTTCTGCGACCACATCGAATATAATTCCTGAACACCAATGGCGGCTATAAAGCCCTTCCCCATATCCCAGTCCAAATCCACCCTCGCCTGGGCGTTAAAGATCGAATGATCCAGTACAAGATCCATATTTGCGTTAGGTGCAGTATAGTATTTGTTTTCCAATGTAACGGGATCTCTCAATTCGAAAAATCCTGTGACAAAAGGTCCAAGCTTATCCAAAAAATCATCCTGGTATTGGACAGTAACGTCATTTTTTAGCAGATCATCGGTTACCGTTTTTATAAACCCAACACCTGCGGCTGCTTTTAACGCCACAACCGGAGAAGGGCTTGCAGTTATACCGGTAATAAAAAAGCCCTGATAATTATTATAGTCGGCTATAAGGTCAATGATACCCTCAACATCTTCGTCATCGTATTCGGTAGATACCTTTGCACCGACCCCGTCACTGCCAAAGAATACGTTCAGCCGCCATTCCAGCTCTGGAGTAAACCGGTAGTTTGCCGCAAGAGCGGCGCTCCTGATATACGGAGACGTGGACACATAGTTAACCGTATCAAGAATTTCATCATCAACGACTGTGCTTAGCTGCTGCGCTGCCCAGATAAAAGTATCCCAATATGTCACCTTGCCCATGAACAGGATCCCGCCCTTGCCGCTCAGGGGATACGAAAGGTTAAGGCTGGCGGCACTTGAGCCAATGGCTGTTTCCAGTTCAACTTCCGTTGCAGACGGTGATTTTGAGGTTATTTCAAGCAATCCGGAAACAGTGTGTCCGTAGCGGCTGGAAAAAACGCCGTGACTCAGCCTCGCGCTTGATACCATTTTTGGATCAAAAATCGAAACCGCACCTATCCAGTGATAGGGACGCTCAAGGTAGAAACCGTCAAGGACTGCCATTAGATCGCCGGGATCACCGCCGCGAATTGAAGGCATGGCGCCGAACATTCCCGTATAGCCAACTCCCGGCAGCAGTTTGACCGAGCTCATCACGTCTTCGATGATTCCAATCTCGGCGGTACGCGACAGTTCCCTTTCGGAAATTGCCACGCTGCGTCCACTCTTGGTTTCGCTGGTATCAACCCGTTCCGCCTCGACAACCAGTTCGCGCCCCATCATGACACCGCCCAGCCGCAATGAAACTGAAAAACGATCAATACCGCCTGCATCTGCTTTTGCGGCGGGAATTGGAATACGCTGGGTATCATAGCCGGGATAGCTGATCTGCACTATAGTCTGCCGGTCGTCGACCAAACTAACCAGAGCCACACCGTCTTCATCACAGATAAACTGCTGCCCATTACGCAGGGTTACAACAGCCCCTTCAAGAGGCATCTCTAAATCTTCATCTTCGACAGCAATTTCAATGTCCCTTGCAAAGATCGCCAGAGGGGTAATGCATAAGAGAAAGAGAAGGAAAATAATGACCCGTCGCTTCATATTCACCTGAGCTATTATACGCTTTTTTCACACTGAAGGAAATAACCTCGCGTTCATTTTTTTGTTACGGAAAACGTTTTCAGTAGCTGGCGGCCTGCCTGAAATTCCCACACGATATTACAGGTTGTTTTCATCGAATTGTTCCGCACTTAACAGTTCTTTTAATATTTTTTGCGCTTTTTTGTTTTCATAGGTAAATGAAACCATCATCAGAATGTAGCCAAATACAAATAAAACCATTGGAAAAAAACAGGTTAATAAAGAACCATCATGGTGTATTAACAGATCAAATAAAGATTTGCAGGTTAACAACAGGGGGATGGTAAGCCAAAAGCCCATAAATATAATGACAAATAAATTCATCCGCATGAATATATTTATTACCGTATACCCGCTTTCCCTGGATATTTTGCCTTTTATTACGGGCATAAACGAGTTTTGATATAAAATACTATTCCTGATCATTAAAAAACCATTTTCGAATAATTCCCCCCTGAATGATTTGGAATAACCAAGGTTTCCAAAAAGGGTGAATTTTTTGAGTTCAATAATAGAGTCAAGCTTTTCGATAACATTTTCAATTGATAATTTTGTCCTAAGCTGCAATGAAACAAAAGGAATAAAAATCATGTAATACCTCTTTACATTAAGGTCATCAAACCCTGGGTTAGCTGTGCTCTTCCCTGGAATCCGCGTATTGCAGGCGGTACAGGCCTGCGTACAGCCCATCATGGGCGATCAGTTCTTCGTGAGTGCCGGTTTCCGCAAGCGTGCCGCCGGAAAGGACAAGGATGCGGTCAGCGCCGCGTATCGTGGAGAGGCGGTGGGCAATAACAAATGACGTTCTGCCGGACAGGACCCGCTTGATGCCCATTTGAATCAGATGTTCGGTTTCCGTGTCGATTGAACTGGTGGCTTCGTCAAGGATTACCACCTGGGGATTGTGGGCAATGACGCGGGCAAAACTGATAAGCTGACGCTGGCCACAGGAGATGTTCGCAGCCCCTTCGGAAAGATTGGTTTTGTAACCCTCCGGCAGCCGGGAGATGAACTCATGGGCGTGGACGGCCTTTGCAGCCTCTACAATCTGCTCTTCCGCAAGATCGAGTCCCATACTGATGTTTTCCTCTACCGTGCCGGAAAAGAGAAACACATCCTGCAAAACGGGAAGAACGGCGCGGCGCAGATCGTCTAAAGGAATCTCCTGTACCGGAATGCCGTCAATGCGTATCACACCTGAATCCACGTCCCAGAGCCGGGAAAGTACGTTGATGATCGTGGTTTTGCCTGCGCCGGTATAACCGACAATGGCGGCCATTTCCCCCGGCTTTATGCTGAAATTCAGCCCGCGCAGAACATCTTCCCCTTTTTTGTAGGCAAAGCGTACATTGTCAAATTCCACATGACCCCGAACAGGAAGCGACTTTTTGCCATTGTCGGGAATCTGCTCGTTGGTGTCCATCAGTGCAAAGACCCGTTCTCCTCCGGCCATTGCACTCTGCAAAAGGGTGTACTTTTCGGCAATGTCCGTTACCGGCGCGAAAAACATTTGAACAAGGTTGACAAAGGCGATAAGCACTCCGAGAGAAACCGAAAGCGACAGGAACATTTTGCTCCCCGCCACAATTACAACGGCGGCGGTGAGCGTGGAAAGCCACTCCACAAGGGGACGGAAAGTGGCAAAGACATACATTTCGCCCAGGTTGGCGTCCAGAAGTTCACGGTTTCTTTCGGCAAATTCCCTACCGCTTTTTTCTTCCCGCCGGAAAAGCTGTACCACCTGGATACCGGCGAGGCGCTCGGCAAGATAGGCGTATACCTTTGACGAGGCCGTTCTTTGCCGGCGGAACGCGTCACGGGCTTTTACCCTGCTTATCAGCGTTAAAATAACGACAGGCGGCAGGGTTGCGATGACACAGAGGGCAAGCTGCGGCGAAAGGAAAAACATTGTCACCAGAACCCCCGCCATGACGGAAAGGTCTTTTAGGAACATAGCCAGTACCGTGGTAAAAAATTCTTCTATGGTTTCAACGTCCCCTGTCAGCCGGGTAACAATGCGTCCCACCGGATGCCGGGAAAGAAAGGCCGTTGACTGGGAAAGTGTTTTTGCGAAAAGCCCCAGGCGCATATCTTTTAACACCCGCTGGGTCATCATATTTGCCGTCCATATCTGCGAAAATGTAAAGGAAAACACCAGCAACAGCAGCATGAAAAAAATCATCCCGCCGCGAAAAACATTTTTAATGTCAGACTGCCGTATAACGGCAATATCATTTGGCGGCAATGAATATAAATCCTGCATTTTTATAGCCGCCCTGGTGGTATCATGATCCGCTGCCTGCATAAACAGGGAATCATGTTTTTGAATGATTTGCGCGGAAGGATTGTCCTCCTCAATGGAAAAGGCATACCAAAAGTCACTGTCCAGCAAACCCTTGTCCCGCAATTCCTGCTCGACCCTGCCCGGCATTACCGTACGGCGATTCTGCGGAACAAAGATCATTTCGCCGACAGCAATAACTCCCGGCAGGAAAATAAATTCTTCGCATAACATTGCTGCTTCCGCGCTGATATCTTCCCGGCCCGGACTGTCGTTTCTGAAAGCGAGAAAACGCGCCAGCACCGAGCCGTCGATAATACGCTGCTGCAAAACAGGAATGTACAGCTCACCAAGCGTTGATACCACCAGGGCGGCAAGGGTCAGGACAACAAAAAGACGGTATGGTTTCAGATATGAGAGTATGCGGCGCACCAGGGTACTGTCGTATTCTTTGGTAATGGTGTCGGTTTCAAAATAGTCAGCCATTGCCGCCTCTTTGGGAAGGAAATTCCTCAAGCTGCTGGAGCGCCGCCATGCGTGAATAAAAGCCGCCCGCCCCTGCCAGCTCTGCAGGACGGCCGTACTCTCCCTGCTTTCCCCCGTCCAGAACAAGAACCTTATCCGCATAACGAAGGGTAGAAACCCTGTGGGAAATAATTATTGTTGTCCTGCCCTTTCTTTGTGCAAGCAGCGCATCAAGAATTTTTCGCTCCGTTTCGGCGTCAACGGCGGAAAGTGAATCGTCAAGAATCAAAATGGCGCTGTTCATCACCAATGCCCTGGCGATGGCGACCCGCTGCTTTTGTCCGCCGGAAAGTGTCAGCCCGCGTTCCCCGATGAGGGTATCCTTCCCGTCAATGAAACCCGCTATGTCCTTTTCAAGCGCCGCCATAAACGCGGCATTTCGCAGCAAATCCTCTTCCGGACTATCCAGCCCGTAACCTATGTTATTTTGAATTGATTCAGAAAAAAGATAACTGTCCTGGGGACTTACTGCAAAGTTGCCGCGCAGTTCTCCTATACGCCAATCCCGTACATCAAGGCCATTTACCTTTACCGTACCGGGCGGGGGATCCACCATTCTTGTCAGGGTTTTTATCAATGTCGATTTGCCCGATCCCGTTTTTCCCATAATCCCGAGCCATTCCCCCTGCCCTACCGTCAGATTGATATTTTCGAGCACCGCAGTCCCCTCATCGTAGGCAAAACACAGATCCTTGATTTCTATTTCCTCTGCGTCTCTGCGCCTCTGCGTGATGAAATTGGAATCAAATTCCCCGCTCTTCTGCGCGGATAAATTGGGATCCAAATCCCTAATCGACGGGACGGTATCAAGCACCTCGTTTACCCTGCCAAGGCTGACAGCACCGCGCTGAATCAAATTCACCATAAATCCCGCACCCATGAGCGGCCAGATAAGCATGGTAAGGTAGCGGAACATTGCCACGAGGCTTCCCGGACTCATAAGACCGTTGATTACCCTTGTGCCGCCGATAACCAGCATGATAAGGACAGTGAGTTCTGAGAGGAAGGTAACAAGGGGAAAAAACAGTCCGAACAGCCGGACAAGCTCCATGTTTGCCGTACGGTATTCATCGTTGTCGGCGGCGAATTTTTTTATGAACCACCATTCCTTGACAAATGATTTTATCACCCTGATTCCCGCAAACGTTTCCTGGGCGGTATCGCTCATTTTAGAATACGCTTCATGGGCGTTCTTGAATTTTTTGCCTATTGTTTTCCCAAAAACCATGATCAGCGCCGTTACCAGGGGAAGCGGAATAATGGAAAACATCGCCGAACGTGCATCCTGAACAAAGAGAATAACCAGGATTGCTGTCCCCATCACAAAAAAATCAACCAGTGCGATAAGCCCCATGCCAATCGCCATCCTGACAGCGTTCAGGTCGTTGGTGGAACGCGCCATCAGGTCTCCGATTTTATTTTTCTGATAAAAATCCCAGGAAAGAGTCTGTAAATGCCCGAAAAGTTTTTCCCTCATTTCTGTTTCGATTCTTCGTGAGGAACCGTGAATAAAATAACGCCACAAAAACCTCCCCAGTGCAATAAAAAGCATTGTCCCTGTCATCAACAGGCAAAGCCGGATAATTTCTCCCCACTGAAAAACCCCGGAACTGACAAGATCAATGGCGCGGCGGATAAATTGGGGAATTGCAATCTGTGCCGCATCCACGGTTATCAGGCATACAAGGCCCCAAAAATACCGCCGGCGGTAACGGGAAAGGTACGGTACCAATGATTTGTACTGTCTGAGTGAAGCGGCAATACTGGCCATTTAACTTTTGCCGCTTGTTCCTTCCGATTTGCTCATATCTGCATTCAGTTTGTTGTTCCAGATTTCCAGTTTTTTTCTTACGGTAGCAGCGTCAAGCTGGGCGTCGGTAAGCATATTCAGCCGAACCAGTGCGGAAAGAAAAAGAATGCCCTTTTTGAAATCATCAATTCGATTGGTGGAAAGTTCGTATTTTTCACGGTAGCGATCGGCGGCCTGCATAAGAAGTTTTCGCGCCAGTCTTAAATGAAGTATTGTCGGCTCGTAATGCGGCGAGCGGGGATCGGTATTTGCCCTGATATCCCGCAAATCAAGCATATTTTTCGTTACGGCAGCGAATCGTCCCTCCAGTTCAACAAATGTCCATTTCCACTTGGTATTGTCCCCGTAGGCGTTTTCCAGAAGATCAATCGAAAGGCCGAGTTTTCGTATAAGGTAGAAGCGTTTTGCCGGAATAAACGATTCAATAACCGTAAGCTGTTCTTCATAATCTGAAAAAGGCGCGTCAATATTACCGCTTACTACTTCTTCCAGATAGATCACGCTCTTGTACAGTGATTTTCTCGCTTCGTTCAGCGCCTCTTCATTTCTTAAATTCTGCATTGACTGGGAAATGCCGCTTATCACAAGGTAATTTGAACTAAGGTTCAGCATCATATCGGCAAGGTCAAGGCGTTTGAAAGCCGAATTGGGCACTTTCCGTTCAAGCATTGCGCGGGCGTCTTTTTCCTTCCTGAGCAGCGTCGCCGTTATCTCGCGGTAGGGAGTAATGATTTTATTGAATTTTATCCGCTCGGTATCGCTGATCTTCGCCATCAACTGCCTCTACTATATTTTAGGATCAAATCATCGGCATGGGCAAGTGCCGCACCCCCGGAATCTCCGGCCAGCATCCTGGCAATTTCCTTCCTTCTGCCTTCGGCGCTGAGGGGACCAACGCCGGTAAAAGTCCTGCCTGCCTCCGTCCTCTTTTCAACCTTGAAATGATTGGAGGCACGGACGGCAATGCTGGCAAGATGGGTAACACAGAATATCTGCAGACGTTCCCCGATTTTTTCAAGGTATTCACCGACAGCAAGCGCTACCTCTCCGCCAATACCCGCGTCTATTTCGTCAAAAACAAGGGTTTCTATGCTGTCGGCGTTTGCGCTCCCGCCGGCAGAAAGTACCGACTTGATGGCAAGCATCACGCGGGAAAGTTCCCCTCCCGAGGCGACGCGGGAAAGATCCTTCAGCGGTTCGCCTGAATTTGCCGAGATGAGAAACTCTATATCTTCCGCCCCCCACGGGCCGCAGACAAATGCCGATTCACCGTCTGCGCGTGTTTTTGGTATCACCGAGGGGGAGAATTGCGCGGCCGGCATTCCCAGCCGTTTGAGTATCGCGGTGATGCGCTGTCCCAAAGCAGCGGCTGCGGCGAGGCGTTTCTGCCGCAGCGCCTGGGCTTTGGCGGCTGTTTCCTTTTCCAGAGCGGCTATTTCCGCCTTGAGCTTTTCGCGGTTTTCTCCGGTGTTGGCCAGGGCTTCTATTTCCGTTTCGGCTTCATCTTTGTAGGCAAGTATCGATTCTTCCGTTTCGCCGTATTTTTTTCTGAGTTTGTACAGGAGGGCAAGCCGCTCGTCTACGGCCTCTTGCCGCTGCGGATCAAAGCGCAGACTGTCGCGGTAGGCGCGGAATTCACCGGCAATGTCTTCCGCCTCGTAATACATATCCTCAAGGCGTTTCTGAAGCGCAAGAAGGGACGAGTCGATGGATACCGCAGCGTCCAGTGAATTTCGTGCACGGCGGGCAAGGCCCAGTACGGACGACTCTCCGTCAAAAAGGGAATCGGCGGCTTCACCGGCATGGCCGGCAAGTTTTTCAAAATCGGAAAGTATCTGCGCTTCATTTTCAAGTTCGCGTATTTCCCCGCCGCGTACATTGGCAGCGGTAATTTCTTCTACGGCATAGCGCAAAAGTTCCAGTTTTGTTTCACGGTCTTTCTGCGAACTGAACGACGCTTCAAGGGCTTTCCGCTTTTCTGAAAGTTCAATAAAACTTTTTGAATAGACAGTTACTTCTTCTTCAATGCCCGCAAAGCGATCGAGGTAACGGCGGTGGTTTTCCTTTCGCAGCAGCGACTCATGGTCGTGCTGGCCGTGGAGATCAAAGAGCAGCGACATAAAAGCGGAAAGGTCGTTCCGTGTCACCGGCGTTTCCTGAATAAAAATCGAACCTCTGCCGCTTGTGCGTACCGTACGCCGGATAATAATTGTATCCTCTTCGCAGTTAATGTCGCGGCTGCGAAGCCATTCGGCGGCTTCGGCATTGCTTTTGCCGATTGACACAAGAGCACTAACGCTTGCTTCGTCGCTGCCGGAACGTATTACATCGGTTTCCGCCTTTCCGCCCATAAGGAAACCCAGTGAACCGACAATGATTGATTTGCCGGCTCCGGTCTCGCCTGAAAGCACGTTAAAACCGGAGCGGAAGGAGAGCGAAATCGAATCGATAAGGGCATAATTCCTGATTGTCATTTCTTCAAGCATGCGCCGCTCCGGTATCACTGGAATGAATTCTGCCGCCCCATGAAAGTTTTTCCTGCAGCGCCGAGTAATATGCAGAACGTCCGGAGGTAATCAGCCGGGCATAATGGGGAAAATGTCCAATGGTGATCCTGTCGCCGCCTTCCAGGGCGAAGGTGTTCTGCCCGTCAACCGTCAAAAGTACGCCTGAACGCTGTTCCCTTTCAACGGAGATATGCAGGGTGTTGTACGATGGAAGCACCAGCGGGCGGTTGGAAAGAGTAAAGGAGCAAATGGGGCTGAGTATTTTGGCCTCCATCTCAGGATCAAGTATCGGGCCGCCTGCAGCCATTGAATAGGCGGTGGAACCTGTGGGTGTTGCGACTATCAGCCCGTCTGACCGGTAAAAGCCAAGGTCGGCAAATTCACCCTGTGCAACCTCTGTTTTAACGCTCAGGCGTATCAGCTTGGCAATGCCAAGCGAAGAAATCACTACATCGTTCAGGCAGATGTTTTCGTATACGTTCTGTCCATCGCGCTCAACGGCCAGTTCCATCATACAGCGGAGGGAAATTCTCGCCGTACCGTTAAGCCACTGTTCGTATACCGGAAGCCATTGATAGTTGGTGATGCCGGCAAGAAAACCCAGAGTTCCCATATGTACGGGAAGAATCGGAGTCTCCAGCGCTGCGAGCATCCGCGCCGCATACAGTACCGTTCCGTCTCCGCCAAGGCTGAAGGCAATATCATATTTTTTTTTGTACTCAAAATCGCCCTGATCTTTTGCGGCAAAAACGGTTACCTCCCCTCCCCGGCTTTCAAGTTCTGCGCGTATTTCATCACAGACAATATCCGCGTTTTCCCTGTGGAAATTGACAAACAAAACTGCGTTTTGCACCGCACTGTCCTCTCTTTACGGAAGGGTCGCTATGAGCCGGGAAACCCGCTGTACATCCTGGGAATGGAGGCGCGGGTACAGGGGAAATAAAACTGTCCGCAGCGACAGGGAATAGCCGATCGGGCACTCGGCCGAATCGACTGTACCCGATCCTGCAAGACTCTGGGCAAAGGCATTTTCGACAATTATTTCTTTTTTTCGGGCATAGGAAACAACCTCTTTCATGCCGGTTTCCAGTACCAGAGAAAATGCGTAATCGTTGTATTCAAATCCGTCCGGAGGAACAAAGCGTTTGTGCGCCGTTGAAAGACTCGCCTGGGTATATACCCGGGCAATTTCCCGGCGCCTCGCCATATTCCGCGCCGCCTCCCTGAACTGCACGGCTGCGAGCGCGGCGTTTATGTCAGGCAGACAGTATTCAGCCGGTATGTTGGCATGGGCGCGCAGGAGCGAGCCCTCCTTCCGGTTAGCTGCAATAAGCAGCGCCCCGCCGCCCGATGTAAGCATATCCCTTTCTTCAAGGCCGAGAATCGCAAAAGTACCCTGCATGGTTTTTGCCGCAGCCAAATCATTGTCCTGAATTGACGGTTCCCGGTAGCTCTGTGAAATATCCTCTATAACAGGAATGCCGAAATCGGCAAATGACGCAGCATCCGGCACATAGCCCAATGTATGATGCACAAGAATACAGCGCGGCTGTACACCGGCTGGTTTTGCGCTCAAGGCCTTTTCAACGCTTTCACGGCTTATGCAGGGAAAAGAAAACGATACGTCGCAGTACAGCGGTGTCAGGCGAAGATCGGCAAGAACCTGTGCGTAATACCGGGGGGAAAGCGCAGAAAGAAAAACGCCTTCCCCGTCTTTCAGGTCAAGGGACTTAAGCGCCACATGCAGGGCAATAGCCGGACTTCTCAGGACAAGGGCATAATCAAAATGGATTTGTTCCCTGGCGGTCTGCAGGAGAAGACGCGAGCGTTCACCCGGTCCGATTTTATCTTCCACCATTGCCGTTAAAACGGCGTCCATTTCCTTTCGCCTGATGGTTGGTGAATGTACTTCTATTTTCATCGCGGAAAAAAGTGTTACCGTCTCAGTTCGGCGATTTTTTGGAGTTCCTTGGGATTAAACAGATCGCGGATATCCAGAATGATCAGATAGCCCTGATCCTGCCGCACAACGCCCTGGATATATTCCGCGCCAATCCCGGAAAGCATCTGGGGCGGCGGCTGAACGTCTCCCCTTTCAATAGTGATAACACGCGATATCCGGTCGATTATTATGCCCAGTTTCATCCCCTCAATGTCAAGGATCACAAAGCCGGATAACAGTTCGTCTTCCTCCGAAGTTACCAGTTTTTTCAGGTGGAAACGTTTATGCAGATTGATAATGGGGATTATCTCGCTTCTCAGGTTGAAAATGCCTTCTACATAACTGGGGGCATTGGGAATGGCCCTGATATCCTGAACGCGGACAATTTCCTTGACATCCATTATGTTAATGCCGTACAGCTCCTCGCCAAGCTGAAAAGTAACTAATTGATGAGTATCAGCCATAAATCCCCCTTGGATACTTAGCGTTCAAATGAAAAATCCATGTTTCTCAACCCTTAGCCGAGAAACTGCAAAGCCAATTGTGAAACTTCAGCTTCACAATTGGCTCAGTATACCACCATGCCGGTTTTAATTCAAGTGCAGCTACTCCCGGACCCAGACCTGCCTTATTCCAATCGCTCCAAGGCGCTGTATCGCATAGTATACATTTTGTGACGGAATCCCTATAGCAACAACCCTGTGTAAGTTTCCCGATAATTCCAGGACTACCTCAAAACCGGCTGCCTGCACCTGTCTCAATAGGCGGCTGGCGCTTTCCTGATGGGAAAAAGATCCAACCTGCAGGCGGTATATTTTGCCGCTGTACGGGTTTGGCATACCCGGAATCACTTCGACATCGGTTATCGGAGGCAAGTCGTACAAAGACGGCTGCGATTCCGGCATTGCCGGCTCGGTACCTGGCGCCGGCAGGGAAGAAAGCGCTTCCGGGCCAACGATATAGTTGTAAATGGTGATGGTCACAGGCGGCTGAGTTCCCTCAGCAACTGTTTCCGGTCTCGGTTCAGAAGGAGGAGGCGGTGGCGGTGCTTCAACGACTGCGAAGAATGTCTCTTCCTTGCCTTCAAACCCGAGAATTACCGTCTTGGTTCCCGGCGCACCGGAGTTAAAGCCTCTGATCTGCAGAGAATCATGATCTACGGTTTTCCTTGTACCGTCGTTATAGGTCGCTGTTACCACAAGCCCCGAGAGATCGAGCGCATCGCCCATCTGGTAAGTGGTTTTCGTGGGGCGGCTGGTAACGGCAAGGCGTTCCAGAGATGGGGGTACTATCTCCGGCGGCGCTTCAACGACTGCGAAGAAGGTTTCTTCCTTGCCTTCAAACCCGAGAATTACCGTCTTGGTTCCCGGCGCACCGGAGTTAAAGCCTCTGATCTGCAGAGAGTCATTATCTATGGTTTTCCTTGTACCGTCGCTATAGGTCGCTGTTACCACAAGCCCCGAGAGATCGAGCGCATCGCCCATCTGGTAAGTAGTTTTTGAGGGGCGGTTGGTAACGGCAAGGCCTTCCAGAGACGGGGGTTTTATTTCCGGCGGCGCTTCAACAATTGCAAAGAAGGTTTCTTCCTTGCCCTCAAAACCGAGAATTACTGTCTTGGTTCCCGGTGCACCGGAGTTAAAGCCGTTGGCCTCCAGTGAGTCATTATCGATGGTTTTTCTTGTACCGTCGCTATAGATCGCTGTTACCACAAGCCCCGAGAGATCGAGCGCATCGCCTGTCTGGTAAGTGGTTTTGGTGGGCCGGCTGGTAACGGTAATGCGTTCAAGAGACGGCGGCTCGGGCTCAGCCACAACGACAATAACCACAGGCTCCGGCTCCGGCTCCGGCTCCGGCTCAGGTTCCGGCTCCGGCTCTACGGCGGCAATTACCGGCGGAGGAGGTGCGGCAGGCCGCGGCGGGTTGGGGATGGAAATTATTACTTCCCCCCTAAAACCCATTTCAAGAGCCAACGCTGCGCCGGGGGAAAGATCGATAATCCGCTCTGCCGATGAAGGAATTCGACCGGTAATGGTTACTTCTATTTCCTTACCGTTGGCAATATTGGTTACCCGTGCTTTGGAACCCATTGGCAGACTGGGATGCGCGGCGCTTAATCCGTCCGTCATCATCTCCTGGCTTGCCGTTCCACGTTGGGTAAAACTTCCCCCTCTGGCTTGCCCAAAGCACAAGGCGGCTGTGCAAAAGAGCAGCAAAAAGCCCAACGAAACCCGATTCATGTCTTCTCCTTTCCCCTCTACTAATAATTATGGTTATTTCCGGCAAGAAATCAACACTTTACCAAAAAAATGTCTAAAAAGCGTATTATTTCAGCCTTTAGGATGGATAGTAGGGAACTCCCTGATATAAGGAAATTATGGATATTTATTGCGGACTGTGGTACAATTATGTATTATCCAGGAGGAATCATGAAAAATCGCCTGTTGATCCCGTTCTTGTGCCTTGTTGTACCTGCCCTTCTTGCCCAGGGAACCCATGACAAACAGGATTTTCCGTACGCCCAGAGTGCCGGAACCGGCCAACAGAGTCCTGTTCCGCGGATGGACGATGCCGTCAGGGAACTCGCGGTAAATATACACAGAAAACTCGTTTCAGAAAAAGCCCAGAAAATATCATTTGGACAGTTCACCTACCGGGGATCTACCCCGCCCCTTGCCACTTACTGGATTAGTCAACTCACCGCCGAACTGGTAAACAGTACCGGCAGATCGTATACCGTCCTTTCGGCGGGGGCGACCGGCGCGGAATGGACCATTTCGGGAGAAATTGTCGATGTAGCGGGAAGTGTCATACGGGTATATACCCGGCTGATCCGTTCGGAAGACCGGGCTGTCGAGGCGGTGTTTCAATCCGATTTTGAACGAACTCCGGCAATAACGGGAATGCTCGCCGGCGGCGGTTCAGGCGGCGGGGGCAGTACCGGTTCAACCGATACGGACGAATTTGAACCGGACAGCTGGGATAATCCGGTAACGTATGAAATTGGCGTTGACGAAAATGCCACGATAATGAACCGTACCATTCAGCCCGGAGGCGATGAAGACTTTTTCCTCCTTATACCAGACAGAGACGGCAGAATCGTAATGGAAACTACGGGTAATATCGACACCTATATGGAATTTTACGAAGCAGAAACAAGGAATCTGCTTGCCGAAGACGACGACGGCGGTGCACGCAGCAATGCCCGGATACGGCACAACGTGGAAGCGGGGAAACGGTATATCGCCAAAGTGCGGGGCTACAGCGGCAGCACAACCGGTCCATACGGTTTCCGCGCATGGATTCCTGCTCCACGGGAAGGGGACAGCAGCTGGGCCAACCCCCTAGCCTATGAAATAGGCGAAGATGAAAATGCTGCGGTTATAAACCGCAGACTCGAAAGAGACGACGAAGAATTTTTTCTCCTTGTACCTGCCGATAACGGGCGGCTCACCGTGGAAACGACGGGCAGCATTGACACTTACATGGAATTTTATGATGCCGAAACAAGAAACCTGCTTGCCGAAGACGATGACGGTGGTGTACGTGCCAATGCCCGGATACGGTACAACGTAGAAGCGGGAAAGCGGTATATTGCCAAAGTGCGGGGTTATAGCGGCAGCGATACCGGTTCTTACGGCTTCCGCGCCTATCTACAGATTCAGGTCCGGCTCGCTCCCGACGAGTATGAGCCGGATGACGATCCTTCCCAGGCGAAAGTGATTGAAATCGGAACGCCTCAGCAACACACGTTTCACAGCGGAAATGATGTAGACTGGGTTAAATTTCAGATAACCCGGGCCGGCCGCTATACCATTCGGGCAAGGGGGGTTACCTCAAACCGCCTGGACACCTACATAGAATTGTTTGACTCAAACCTGAATTCCATTGCCGAGGATGATGACGGCGGGGAAAACCTTGATGCCCGCCTTTCACTGCAGCTGGGAACAGGTCTTTATTACCTGAAGGTATGGTGTCTTGATGATGAGCCAAGCCAGCCCTATACCATCAGCATTGATGCGGAATAAAACATGAGAGCGGGCATCGCCGGGGGAATAGCATTATTCCTTCTGCTTCCGTTTTTTGCCGCCGCTCAAACCTCCGGCCAGCGCTTTGCCCTGGTTATCGGCAATTCGGATTACCGCCATGTGGACAGTCTGCCCAATACCGCACATGACGCTTCCGACATTGCCCAAAAACTTTCAGACATCGGCTATACAGTAGATCTCCGCCTGAACAGCGACCTCGCCGGTATGGGCGCTTCAATAAGCGCGTGGATACGCCGGCTTTCATCCGACCGGGCAAACGAAGGCTTTTTCTGGTATGCAGGCCACGGAATACAGGCGGCAGGTGAAAATTATCTTTTGCCCGTGGATATAAATGCCGAGGACGAGGCGGGAATTGTCTACGGTTCCTATCCTCTGGGACGGCTGCTCCTTTCACTGGAACAGACTGCCCGGAACAAGCTCAATGTCGTGGTACTTGATGCGTGCCGGGACAACCCTTTCAAGAATCTTCCGGGCGGCACAAGAGGACTTTCCCGCGGATTTGTTACCGTGGAGCATCCGCCCCAGGATATTTTTGTCATGTTTTCAACCGCCCCCGGCACGGTGGCGGCAGACGGCGAAGGAAGCCGGAACAGTCCCTTTACCGAGGCGTTTCTCAGATACATGGATTCGGGAGAAATTCTTCCGGTAATGGCCGGCCTGGTAACACGCGAAACCATGCGGCTTACCGGCGGCAGACAACGGCCGTATCAAAACGGGAGTATTGTAAGCGACCTCTACTATTCTCTTGGCGGCGGAAGTACAGCCGGCGGCGGCCAGACCATTGCTTCCGGTGAAGCTGCTTCCCCGGTCAGGGCGGTGGTCCAAAGTCCGCCCCCACAGACTCCTGTCCCCGCTCCTGCTATGGTTTTGATTCCGGCGGGAACTTTTGTCATGGGCAGTCCCGCACGGGAAATTGACCGTGACAATTACAGGGAGATCAGCCATACAGTTGAGTTGAACGTTTTTTATCTTTCGCCAAAAGAACTCAGCGTTGGCGAGTTTCGGCGTTTTGTTGAAGAGACAGGCCATGTGACCACCGCAGAGTCGGACGAAGGTGCCTTTGCCTATAACGAGGCAAGGGGCGAATGGGAATTCCGTGCAGGTGTCAACTGGAAAAATCCTGGTTTCAGGCAGACCGATGATCATCCGGTGGTCTGCGTAAGCTGGTTCGACGCTGTTCACTACTGCAACTGGCTGTCGGAAAAGGAAGGACTGGCAAGTGCCTATATTGTTTCCAACAGAAACGTAAAGTGGAACAAGAGCGCGAACGGATACCGCCTGCCTACCGAAGCGGAATGGGAGTACGCCTGCCGCGCCGGAACAACAACGCCCTTTGCGACCGGCGCGCGCATATCGACAAGCCAGGCCAATTACGACGGCAACTTTCCCTATAACAACGGCAACCGTGGACTGTTTCGCAGAGCAACCATGCCGGCAGGATCGTTCCAGCCCAATGCCTGGGGAATCTACGATATGCACGGCAATGTCTGGGAGTGGTGCTGGGATTTTTTCGGTATGTTACCCGCAGAACGGGCGCTGAACCCTTCAGGTCCCGATTCAGGCGAACACCGGGTCAGCCGCGGCGGCGATTGGGCATCTGCGGCCATGAACCTGCGTTCTGCGTTCCGCGACAGCAATGCTCCCGAAACCGCCGGCAGCAGCCTCGGTTTCCGCCTGGCCAGGAATCAGTAGTTACTGGTGTTCTATCGCCACAATGAGGGCAGCCACGGCGCGGGGGTTATCCGGCTGGGCGGTAAAAGCGGCTTCCTGTTCGCTATACGAAAGCGCTGCCAGCGGATTGCTGCCTACAGCCAAAGCCAGGCGGTCGCCAATAGCGCCTTTCGCTGATACAAAGCGGCGCATTATGGCCTGTATGTCCAGGGCCTGCTTTGCATAGAGCGTTATCAGATATTCCGTACCCGCCTGATCATCCAGAACAATGCTCTTGTCCTCGTCGGGCAGAATTACCGCGCTGTCCCTGTAATTAAGAAGCGGCGAAATCCCGGCCTGGGGGAACATCAGTACAGGGGAATAAAAACTATTGTCCTGCGCAGAACGGGAGACGGCAAAGGTATACACATAGGCGCTTTCCCTCGATCCGACAATAAAGCGTAATTCTGCGCCCTCGCCAAACGCCCTGGTAGATGTGTAAATTCCACCGCTTGACAAAACAAGGGCAGCCGGTACCGGCACATTGTTTTCAAATACCTCAAGGCGCGTAAAACCTTCGAATTGTATCGTGTCGCTGTAAATGGCAAGGTTTTCAATCATCTCGTAACTTTCCATAACAAAGTCCACAAAGACCGGATAGGGAACCCACATAAAACCGCCGTTACCCCACTTCCTGCCCCAGCTGTTCATAATCTCAAAAGCACCGCCGCCCCTCTCGTCATCATACCCAACTACGCACATGGCATGTCCGCCATAAAAGTTACCCGGATTTTCACTTGGCTTCCAGATATCTTTCGCCTGCAAAAAGGAATTGGGGGTATTCATTCCGATAATGACCGGCTTTCCCTCGGCAATGCTCTTCTTTACGATTCTGGTAACGAGGGCCGGTTTTTGCCTGTCTTCCCTGGAGAACAGGGTAACATAGCCGGCAATGGGATATTTTCTGCTGTCCCTGTATTGCGTAAGATCAACCCGGGGAAAAGCAACCGAACGCTCTATGTCCAGCATTCTAACTGCGCCGGTATCCCTCATCAAATCCAGCGCCCAGTGGATTTGCGCACCCTGCTGACAATTGGAATCATCAGGATTGATATTCCGGTAAATGTAAACCGGCGAAAAAACATTCTGGGTTGTTTCGGTCTGGTTGGTACGGTTAAGCGCCACCGATTCAGAGATTGTTCTGGCTGCGTATGCCGAAGCCCATGCCACGCAGGTACCGTACACGGTTTGATCCCCCGGCAGCGGCGAATATTGTTTCAGGGAAAACGAACGGGGCAGTCCCTCATAAGCGCGGGTTGCCAGCGCCGCTTTCTTTGGCAGTCTGCTGTACGCCTCTTCATTAAAAATAGCGCCCCGGGGGAAAGACTGTTCTTCCTCTCCAAAAACAGAAGTGAGTGCAAAAAAGACAAGAAAAAGGGATAACATAAATCTTTTGAATTGTGTTATTAACATACGCCTAATATACCCCATCTGCCCGTGAAAAACAATGTATATTTACCGCCCTGAAAGGCTAAATTTAATCCGCTGGATACCGGAAAACACTCATCCATATCGTCCGGTCGTCCGGCATGAACCAGTATAATTTCGGCCAGATTGTTTTGAGACAATGTGTTCTATTGACATCACAAGAAAACCACATTATGATCATCATATGGAACAAGCAGGGATACAACTATCCAATGAAATAATGCTCGAAGCAGATAAATATGCTTCTGTCTATACTCGTTCTATATCTATGCAGATTGAGCATTGGGCACGTATTGGCAAAATAGCGGAAGAAAACCCTGATTTACCCTATGCGTTTATTGAAGATGTGTTAATGGGAAAGGCTGAATTAGACAATGGTATTGTAACTCCTTTTGTATTCAGACTCCAATGATGCAAGTTGTCCAATCCAATCAATTCAAGAAATCATATAAGAAACTGTTTCCTAATCAACTCCCCGAAATGAACAATGCAATCAATGAAATAATAACAAACCCGGAAATTGGAGAGAAAAAACATGGTGACTTATCCTGGCTTAGAGTATATAAATTCAAAATGCTGGGACAATTAACCTTAATCGGGTATAGCATAGAAAACGAAGCTCTTTCGTTCATAGCTCTTGGATCGCACGAGAATTTTTATCGTGATATAAAGCGGTAATTCACAATTGATGACTGTCACCCGGCGCGTTTAACAAAAGGTTCTTTACTCAAAGATCGCAGGGATTTATAATGCTCACCTGAGTTTGCTTGAATTGCTGTAATTGTTACCTAATATTTCCGCAGCAAATCCATCGGCTTGAGCTTTCCTGCCCGGTGTGCGGGGAGCCAGGAAGCGGCGACTGAACAAAAAACCGTAAAACAGCCGATAAAAAATACGGCATACCAGTCAATGATTATCGGGATTGTCTCAAGATAAAAGCCGGGATCGAGTATTTTTACCTCGGAACCGCCGCCCAGACCGGAAAAAAAACTCAGGAATTTTTCCAGTGAACGGATCAGGGGGTTAATATAGCTGCCCATCAAAAGCCCAAGGGCAATTCCGATAATTGCGCCGCAGAGTCCGGTAAGAAAGCTCCCCCACAGGAATACGCCGGTAATACCACGTACGCTCGCGCCGGTTACTTTCAGGACAGCAATGTCCCGCCGGCGTTCCAGTGCAAGCATTGAGGTCGCGGAGGAAACATTGACCGCCGCGACAATTACTATCAGCGCCATGATAAAAAGCAGCATTTGGCGCGTGGATTCATAGGAACTGTACTGGGAACGCATCAGGTCTTTCCATGAATATACACTGAAACCGGCGCCCAACTGCGAATACAGGACCCATGACATCGTATCAAGTTTTTTGTACGGCTCGTCGATTTTTACAATGAGGCTTGATGATGAAGATTCCTGTGAAAAGATACGCTTTCCGCCCTCGGCGGTGATAATGCACCACAGTGCGTCTAGCTCATGGTAGCCCGATGAAACAATGCCCGTAACGGTAAAAGCCGTTACACGGGGAAGGTTAATTCCATCGGCGCCGGATCGGATTGTCATCAGCCGCACCGTATCTCCGGCTTCCACACCGATGGACGCGGCAAGGCTTTCGCCCAGGAGCATTTCCCGGTCTGTCCCCAGTTTTACATCTCCTGCCGAAAGTTTTAGATATTCAACACTGCCGGAATCTTCCCAGAACGAAGGTTCTATGGCGCGGATACTTGCGCCGGTTTTTCCCTGCTTTCCGACCAGTACTCCCATTCCCCGCTGCTCCAGCCATACTCCCCTGACATTTTCTGTTTCCCGCACTCTGTCGGCAATTCCTTCCAATTCGCCCGGATCAATAAAGCTGAACACCTGAAAATGCCCTGTTCCCAGTTCGAGATAGCGGTTAACAATGCCGCGTATCATACCGTCGGCAACTATGAGCGTAACGATGATCGGTATCAGGCTGACGGCAATTCCTGTGGCCGCGCCGCGCAGGTAGCGTCCGCCTTCATGGGCACGCCCCAAAAGATAACGTATCGCTATGAAAAACGACGATCTGCTTTTCATGCGCCTGATTCCCTGCTTTCTACAAGAAGTCCGTTTTCCAGGACATACCGGCCTGATGCCCGTGCGGCAAGTTTTTCGTCATGGGTCACTACCAGCAGGGTTTTACCCCATTTTTCAGCGCCGGCATAGAGCAGCTGCGCGACAAGGGCGCTGTTGTCCGGATCAAGATTTCCCGTCGGTTCATCTGCAAGGATAAGATCGGGATCGTTCACCATTGAACGGGCGACAGCCACCCGCTGACGTTCGCCGCCCGAAAGCTGGGACGGGTAATGACCTGAGCGATCTTCCAGGGCAACGTCAGTCAGCAGCGCCCTTGCCCGCTCAATCGACTGTTTTTTGTTCATGCCGGCAATGTATGCGGGCAGCATGACATTTTCCAGGGCGGTAAAATCTTTCAGGAGATAGTGAAACTGAAAAATAAAACCTACTTTTTTGCTGCGGTAGGCGGACAGCGCTTTTTCAGGCAGGGCAGTAATTTCTTCGCCGCCGACAACTGCCTTTCCTCCGTCACAGCGGTCAAGGCCGCCGAGGATGTTCAAAAGGGTACTTTTTCCGCTGCCGCTGCGTCCGCTGATTGCCGCCGACAAACCGGGGGCAATGGAAAAACTGATCCCCCGCAAAATATGCAGGGATTCATTTCCGGAAACAAAACTTTTTACAATGCCTTCGGCACTTACCATTGCACTACTCATAACGCAGCACCTCCGCCGGACGTATACGGGTAACCTTGTAAGACGCAAACCATGCGGCCAGCAGGGCAGACAGAAAACCAAACATAAAAACAATGAAGGCTTCACGGGGAATAATCCTGGACGGTATTTCCTTGATATAAAACACCGCAGGAGAAAAGAAATAGAAATCCCCAAAATCACCGGCTTCAAAATAACCGGCAATGGTATTTATAATATTTATTGCAAAATTAACAATATTTTCGATAATGTCAAAAAACACGGGGATATTTGATGCGACAAGCAGTCCTAAAACAAGTCCTGACACGGCGCCGGTAAAACCGATTATCGCACCGTCACAGACAAAAACCAGGCGGACTGCCTGTTCACCTCCGCCTACGGCGCGTAACAGCCCTATTTCTTCGCGGTGTTCCAGCACTGCCCTCCTCTGGGCCTGATAGATATTCAGCCCAACCACAATAAAAATAAGACCCACCAAAATGAACATAAACAGTTTTTCGGTACGAAGCGCCCCAAAGAAAGAACGGTTATAGTCGCGCCAGCTGGAAAACACTGCACTATCAAAACCCTGTTTTTCGGCAAAACTTTTACGGACCAGTTCAAGCGTCTGTCTGTCATGGAAACGATTGTTAAGTTTGATACCCAGGACAGGGTTCATCTCGGAAAAAGAGGCTGCACTGTCGATGTTAATAAAAACCCAGCTGGTATCACATTCATAATAACCAGTCCTGAATATCCCTGTAACGGTAAATACCCGTAAACCGCCATTCTCGTTATTTTCAGCCGAAGAGGCACCAATGGCGTTAAAAATTGAAGGTATGGAAAAAACGGTTATTTCATCCCCTGCCTTTACACCCAGTCTTCGCGCCATCTCTGTGCCCAAAAGAGCAGATTCCCCTGCTGCAAGATCAAAAAAACCCTGCTCAAATTCAAGCCTCGAGGCCATTGATGGATCCATAGACGGAGCGTCTACAGGAAGACCCCGTACAATGGCCGCATGCTGCCCTTCCCTCCTGCCCCTTGCGAGGGCCTGAAATTCCCTAAAAGGCACTGCTGCCTCAATTCCCGGCACGGTCAAAAGCAGCGACCTTCCTTCCTCTGTTTGTTCATGGGGCAAAGACCCTACGCGCAGGTGGTATGAGGAAATTTCAAGTATGCTTTCAATAAAGCCCAGCTGGAAACCATTCATCACGGCAAGAATTACAATCAACGCAAACACTCCTGTCCCTATACCAAGAATGGAAAGAACCGGAGAAGGGGATTTTTTTTGCGGGTGAAAAATATAGCGTGCCGCTACAAACAAAATCCATTTGAAACGCATCATCGATGAACCCGTTCTTCTGAAATTTTTCTGCCATCCTCCCATAACGCCCTCAGAATAACAAGGCCATTCATGTACAGTTCTTCCGTTTCCCTGCTGCCGTCAACACGAACCAGCCTTTCCAGCACGCCGTTTCGCATATCCCGCTGTTGTATCCTTTTGCCTCCGCTGTCATACCCGTATTCGGTAAGCCAGACAGTATCTCCCTCGGTTTTCCTTACAGCTGCGATTCTGTCACCCGACCAGGTATTGACAATAATCCATACTACTTCATCTCTTCTGTCAAGCAGTGTTTGTTTCAGTATTCTGCCCCTTGAATCAGTTTCGTATATGATGCGATAGCCTTCTTCCACCATATGTTCGCCAAAAAAGTCGAACTGCGGAAACAGCTTTTCGCTCAGGAAATTGTCGCTGGAAGCGGCATCAAGAATACGGTAAGGAAAGAGCAGACGGACGGGTTCAATAATTGCCGCCTCGTGAAAAACACGTTCAACATAACGCAGGGAATATGAACGGGTATAGCGGTAATTATCCGTGTACATCTTCTGATATTCCCCGGTTTCTCCGGCAGAAATCATTTTTTCCGTTTCTGCCCTAATCAGAGTATTTCCATTATAAAAAAAAGTGGTCAACAGCTGTTCGCCGTCTTCCAAAAACCGGTAATCCCCGGTAATCCGCGAATTTTCATTGTAAATTTCAATAAAGCCAACAGGCACCAGAGTGTCGTTCGTGCCCAAAACCTGAATACTCCGGTCGTGATTTTCTTCCTCAGCATCATATTCCGACGTGACATATTCCAAAACTTCTTCAGGATCATTTTCCTGGTATCTAAAAACGGCATTGACTCTTGTGCTGCCCAATTCATCCCTGAACAGCCACTGTCTGCGGGATTCCCTGCCTTCTTTATACAGCACATGAATTTCAATATCAAAATTTTTCATATAAAATTGAATCAAGAAAGGATCCAGTTCATCAGGATCGATATAATCAATGACCAGGGCATATTCATTGCGGATTGCGTACAGACGTGAAGGGACTTCTTCGAGCGTCATGCCGCCTGCGTTAGAACGAAACCAGCGCGGCGGACCGGGCGGCATCCACACATCAGGAAGATATTCTTCGTCATATTCTCCATCGGCGAGGGAATTATCATCGAACATGATTTCATCAATATCCAAATCCGCAGAATCAACATCATCTTCATCTGCTTCCTGTGTAATGGCGAGGATTCCGGCAAACAGGAGCAGGAGCAAAAAGAGAAGCGCGGGAAAAATGGCGGATAGTTTTTTAGGCAGCACCGGCAAATTCCTCCGCAAAACCGCGGGGATCGAAAATTTCTATGTCCCCGTATTTTTCCCCCGTGCAAAGATAGGCAACAGGCAGATTCAATTCGGCGGCAAGGGAAAAGATTACCCCTCCCCTGGCCGTGGAATCGTATTTCGTAATAATTGCCGCCCGGGGAGAAACCGCCTCGCAGAAAATCTCCGCCTGTGCCAGGGCATTTCTTCCGGTTGTCGCGTCAAGCACAAGGTACTTGATATACTGCGCTGCCGCCGCTTTCGTTTCTACAATTCTGTCTATCTTCCGCAGTTCATCTACCAGTGCAGACTTTGTGTGCATTCTGCCCGCAGTGTCGGCGATAACAATTCCATTTACTCCGGCAGCTTCTATTGCATCGTAGATCACGGCCGCCGGATCCCCTCCGTGCTGATGGGCGACCACTCTCAGACCCAGTCTCTGTCCATGTATCTTCAGCTGATCGATAGCAGCCGCACGGAATGTATCGGCTGCGGCAAGAACCGGTCTGAGGCCGCCCTGCTGCAGGCCGGCGGCAAGTTTAGCCGCAGTTGTGGTTTTCCCTACACCGTTGATCCCCAGCAGCAGAATTACCGCCTGCTTTTCCGCAGATATGGCCGCCGGCAGCGCCGGTACCGGATTCTCTGTGCCATTCAATAACTCTTCAAGCAGTGCCGCAAGACGGGTGCGTACATCTTCCGCAGACGATATTTTTTCTTTTCTGCAATGTTCGCGCAAAAGACCCGAAACCTCAAAAGCCTGCTTTGCGCCAAGATCTCCCTCTACCAGCAAATCGGAAAGTTCTTCAAAAAAATCGTCCGAAACCGCTGAACCGCCGGCAAAGAAAGACCTAATCTTTTCGGTAAATCTCATTTCGCTGCCCTTTCCTGTCTGGCAATGGGGGCAGCTCCGCTGGCGGCCGTATACACATACCGCGACATCATGACAAGATCGTATACAGCCGCCGCGCCAAAAGCAATCAGGGCGCCGATGCTGATATTATACATAAGCTGTGTATTTTCATAAAATTGCTCGCTGGAACTGTGCGGCATGGCTGCATTCTGGCTTGTATAAATTCCGTTGGTAACCCATGCCGCAATGCCAGCTACCCAGGTGCCCCCCCATGCCCAATAAGCGCGGCTCCTTGCCCTGCTTACCCGGCGCTGTTCTGAAGGCACAGGCATTTTTGTTTTCAGTGTCAGATCGAAGGATTTATCGGGCATATCCGGCATAATGAATACCACCTTTGCCTCTTCTCCTCCTTTTGTTTCCGCTACAACATAGCCGAGACTTTCAATAGGCAGCCGCAGGGTCAGCGGCGCCTCTCCAACATACAGCGCCCCCTGATAAACAGAAACAGGAACATCCGCTGCGGCGCTGATATTAAGGTCGGCATACACAAGGGGGCTGAGATTGACCTGTACTTCGGCAAGCTCCCCGGCGGCTAGTTCCGTTTCGACCGTCATGGGAGCATAGCCTTCGGCCGATACCGCAATGATAATATTTCCCGGCGGATGCTCCCTCGCCTCTACGGTTCCCCTTCCGGCATAGTTCCGGTTAATCAGCACCTGCGATTCGGGAGGGTCAGCAGTTACCATCACCGCCGCAGGTCTACTGCCTGAAAGCACTGCGGTAAGACGAGCTGCAATTTCTTCGACTGCCCCTCCGGAGTCATCAAGCGAAAAAATTATATCGTCTTCGTAAATATAGGAATTGGTATACAAAGCGTACAGTCTTAGCCGTATATAGTACCGGCTGTGATATTCCCATATCTCTCCGGCAAGAAAAGCATCGGCCTTCTGGTTCTGACAAAACCGGTATTCCGTACCGGACTTTGGCACAGCCGGATATGTGCCTGAAAGATTTGCCTGGCTAAAGACGAACTCCGGCTCATTGTTTACCAGTGGTTTCTCGGCTTCTATTTTCGCATAGTTCTCCATCAGCTTGGCAATCTCATCATCGGCCCTTTTCAGGTTTCTGCGGTATCTCCATCCCGCTTCACCCCGGTACAGCAACAGAGCGCGTTCATTCTGTTTGCCGGAAATGGAGCTGGCAGCGGCATTCATTGACTTCTGCCATGCATAGCTCTCATAGTATGCGTATTCAGGCGAAATGCGAAAACGATAACTTACCGAAAGCATCTTTTCAACAAGGTTTCGGACAAGCACATCTCCGGTGATACGGCGTGCCGGAGGAAGCCGTGAATAATCAAAATCGGTGATACACAGCACCCATTCGTTATTTATGAGCGGTTTTTCCTCCTCTTTCCTGCCCAGTGAAAACAGCAGCTGCCCGGGCAGCAAACAATAAACCGCATACAAAAAAAATATTGTTTTTATTGTTTTCATCTGATGGCTGCCGTTTTTTGGGACCACGAAAACCGAAGGTATTCCTCAATAAAGAGGTCTATATCGCCGTCCATTACCGCCTGTATATTACCGGCCTCTGTTTTGGTGCGGTAATCCTTAACCAGAGTATACGGCTGAAAAACATAGGATCGTATCTGGTTACCCCATGATATATCTTTTTTTTCCTGATGGAAACGCTCGTTTTCCTTTTCTTTTTCCTGCCGCAGATGTTCGTAAAGCCTGGCCTTGAGCATATCCATTGCTATGGCGCGGTTTTTTATCTGGCTACGTTCGCTCTGACAGGCGACAACAATGCCCGTCGGCAGATGGGTAAACCGCACCGCGCTGTCGGTCTTGTTGACATGCTGACCGCCGGCTCCGCCTGAGCGATAGGTGTCTACCCGCAAATCCTCGGATCGTATCTCCACCTGTACCGAGTCGTCAACTATCGGGAACAGGTACACGGAGGCAAAAGATGTATGCCTTCGGGCATTCGAGTCAAAGGGGGAGATACGCACCAGCCGGTGTACGCCGCTTTCTCCCTTAAGATAGCCAAAGGCAAAGTCCCCTTCGATTTTACAGGTTACGGATTTAATCCCGCCTTCCGCTTCCAGCCGGTCAAGTTCTTCGATGGAAAAACCTTTACGTTCCGCCCAGCGCAGGTACATCCGATAGAGCATCTGCGACCAGTCACAGGCTTCGGTTCCGCCTGCCCCCGAATGAACGGTAAGAAAACAGCCGTTTTTATCCACCTCGCCGCTCATCATCTCGAAGAGGTTTTGTTTTTCGTAGCGGGAACAGATGTCTTTCAGGCTGCTTTCGATGCCGGCGCTTTCGCTTTCATCGGCTGCCTCCGCCGCCAGACCATAAAGGACTTCAATATCTTCAATTTCAGACAGCAGGGTTTTCCAGGGTTCATATCGGTTTTTCAGGCTCTTTAATTCAGACATGGTCTTCTCCGCACCGGCAGCATCGCTCCAGAATCCGGCTTCGGCGGTTTTTACCTCAAGATCGTTTATCCGTTGACCAAAGGAGTCAAAGACGCCTCCATGTTTCGCAAATTTTTGATTTTATTTCTTTTATTGGGGCATTCAGTTCGGCAAGCAGCATAACACAATCCCTCTCTGCCTTGAGAATAGCAGAAACCGACAGAAGAGTCAACGAATTACGCGAATGAAAACGAATGAATACATAATATTATTAGCGCAGGGTTCGCAAGAGGGCGCGCAGTTCAGGGTTGGCGGCGGTTTCCGGCTGAACCCGCGCCTCGGAAGCGGCGCGGAAAATAATCTCATCGCCCGCCTCGATGCGGTCAAAAAATCCGTTGCGCGCCAGGGTTCCCGCCGCTACTTCCTCGTCGACATTCCCGATGGTTATTCTGCCGACAATGTCGTCATCGGCGTATACAAGACCGATGCCGTCATTGGCAATCTGGGCGCGGTCTTTTTTAACGATATCATAGACGGCGCCTTCCTTGACTCCGTCCGCCCTTCCCTTGTCAATAAGTCCCTGAGCCTGCCGCCGTACGACAAGCCTGCCCCTCAGCGGAAGAGCGGCGCTGAGCTGGTCTGCAATGCCCCGCGATGCGTTACGGAGCCGGTCTACGCCGGTTCGATAGGTATAGAAATTTCCGGCTGATGCGCCGGTTCTGCCGATAAACAATTCCGCTTTCAGGGAAATATCCCGTTCGTTTTCCATTGCCGAAATAACCAGAAAATAATCCGCGTTGGCTTCCCTCGCTGTTCTGAACGCCTGGGAAAACGAGTTTTGCCGAAGTTCCAGATTCATCGGGGCAATAGCCCTGTCATGAACCAGAATTTCCTTGATAAACGAAGATGCGACAGTCCCGGCGTCCACATGGCGGTAGCTGGATTGCCCCGAGAGGGAAAACACGGCTATGTTCCAGTGCCGTCCATTAAGTTCAATCGGGTTTACCTGCCACCGGACAAACAGGGCTCCTGAAAGCAGTGAACCATAGGCTTCCACAGCGTCGTTCATACTGCGGTCATCGGCGCCCTGTTCCTGCAAAAAGCGCATTTCTTCCAGGTAACGGGCGGGGTAGCCCTGCAGCCGCAGCAATTCCGCATACTCACGGCGATCGCGGGCATAGGGGTTAAGGCGCAGGCCGCGCCGGTATTCAAAGAGGGACTGATCCACAAGGCTGCGGGAACGATAGTCCCTGGCCCGGTTGAAGTGCCACGATGCCCAGCGGCCGCGGCGCTGATCCTCAAGGGTGGTGACCGAAATCAGGGTATCTTCAAGAACGGCGCGGATAAATTCATCGTTGGGATTAATGGCGAGGGCATTGCCAAGCACGGTCAGGGCGTCGGTACTCCTGCCGAGCCGGATAAAGGCAAGTCCTTTCAGATACCATGCGTCCATATCCTCGCGGTTCGCCAAAATAAGCTCATCGGCAATCTGCGCCGCTTCGGTATACTGCCCGCCGCGATAACGGAGTTTGGCAAGAAGTGAAAGCCCTGGGACAAAGCCGGGTCTTTTGGCAAGCGCCATTTCCGAGTAAGTAATAGCCTGACTCAGCCTGTTTGCCTGGGCGTTAACATAGGCGGCGTAATAAAATACCCGGTAATCGTCGGGGTGCTGTGCGAGGGCGCGGTCGATAAAGGAAAGCGCCGTCTCATTATCGCCAAGGGAGCCGGAAACCAGGGCGAGGGAAATCAAAAGCCGCCGGTCGTCCGGAAAGCGTCTGACTGCGTCCCGGTAACGGAGCAGGGCCTCTGCTGACCTGCCTCTGGCAATGTCAAGCTCGCCGGCGGCAAACAGCGCCTCGCGGTTATACGGCTCGCGGGAAAGTACCTCCGTGATAACCAGGGCGGCGTCATCAAGCCGTCCCAAAGCGATGAGGGTAAAGGCTTCCAGATTGGCAACCGACGTGCTGGTACGCGCCAAAACCCGCGCCTTGCGTACCCAGGACAGGGCTTCGTCAAATTCGCCCAGTTCGTAGTAACATTCTGCAAGGGCGGCGGTTCCCTCGGCATGGGCAGGGTTAAGCCTCAGGCAGTCAAGGAGGACTTCTGCGGCGGAATACCACTGTTCGACCGCCATAAAATTTCTGCCGCGCTCGTACAGCACAGCAGCCTCGGCGGGGTTTTGGGCTTCAAGCCCCCCCAGAGCAAACAGGATAAACGCTATACATACAAAATACCGGAATTTCAATACTATTCCCCTCAACTACTTGCATCGGCGGAATTACGGACTATCTTAACAGACATGATCTTGTGACCGTCCATTTCCTGAACGGCCAGTTCGATGTCCCGATAGACAACTTTCTCGAATTTGGCCGGCACCCTGCCGAAAAGATCAAACACAAAACCTCCCAGCGTGTCAAAATCATCGACCGGAAGATCCAGAGCTGTCTCTTCGGCAAGATCGCAGAGATTGACGCGGGCATCGCAGAGCCAGGCCCCCTCCCCCAGGGGCTGCACATCATCGGTCTCCTGGTCAAATTCATCCTGAATGTCGCCGACAATTTCTTCTATTATGTCCTCCATGCAGACAATACCGGAAACGCCGCCGTATTCATCCACCACAACAGCGATATGAACCCTGTTATGGCGAAACTCCCTTAACAGATCGTCCACGTGCTTTGACACCGGCACAAAAAACGGCTTGCGAAGCAGCGAACGGACATTGAAGGGGGTATTATTCACCAGAACATTGAGTACATCCTTTACATGGAGAATCCCAATCACATTATCAATGGTTTCTTCATAAACGGGGAAGCGCGAATGACCGCTTGCGGCGATTGCGGGAAGGAGTTCTTCGCCGGCTGTGTCGGCAGACAGAAAAACCGTATCTGTCCTTGGAACCATCACTTCCTTGACTGTCGTAGCGGAAAGTTCCACCACACCGCGGATCATATCCTGCTGATCTTCTTCAAGTTCCTTGATAGTCCTGTTTTTGAAAATGCCGGAAAGAGGATCTTTCATGATCTCCTCCCCATAATATGTTCATCAGCCAAATTCGTCAAAATGCGCTCCTGCAACCGCAGCATCGGTTCTGTACCGCTGTTGCTTTTGTGATCCATTCCATCAAGATGAAGGATACCATGAATCAGCAGGCGGCGTAACTCCTCATCCTCGCCTGTCTTGAAGCGCCCGGCATTTTCCCGCAGGCTGTCCAGCGAAATTACAATGTCACCGGGAAGGTGCCGGCTGCCGCCTGAGGGAAACCTTTCTCCCTCCTCCAGCACAAAGGAAAGAATATCGGTAGCCTGTGCCTTTCCCCGATAGCGGCTGTTTAGTCCGGTAATTGTTTCATCATCGCAGAGAAAAACCGAAAGGTCCCATTTATCCCTCCCCAGGCAGGCAAGAATTTTGAGCACATAGTTCTTTAGTGATCCGACCCATTCAGGCGGAGGATCTTCCAGCGTACTGACCTGTACGCGGTTCACTCCTCCTCCTCTTTGGACGATTCTCCCGGGCTTTTTGGATACTCGATGCGTGAATGATAGTAGGCGGCAAGCAGTTTGGCGAAGGCGTTTTTGATTGTTTCAAGGTCACGGAACGAAAGTTCCGACTGGGCAAGCTGTCCGTTTTCAACCTTTGCGTCAAAAAGCTGCTGAATAAATTTTTCTATCTTTGCCAGAGTGGGCTTTGCCAGGGTTCGTACCGCAGCCTCGGTAACGTCTGCAAGCATTACAACAGCCGATTCCCTGGAACGGGGCGGAGTACCCGGATAGGCGAAGTCATCGGAATTAACCTGTTCTTCCTGCTGGGTTGCCTTGTTGTAAAACCATGTAATAAGCGAATTGCCGTGGTGCTCGGCAATGATGCTGATAACATCCTCCGGCAGTCCAAGGCTCCGCCCCTTTTCAACGCCAAGTTTTACATGGCTGC
>Ga0082212_10000756_pt1 | contig 47234 bp, 42 predicted proteins | sample TergutNt197P3_FD_71548 | JGI IMG/M metagenome (GOLD analysis project Ga0082212, IMG submission 71548) | Neocapritermes taracua P3 segment gut microbial communities from Petit-Saut dam, French Guiana - Nt197 P3 | ecosystem: Host-associated > Arthropoda: Insects > Digestive system > Gut ... | reverse complement strand
AAACACAGGTTGAGGGATTTACAAAACTTAATTTATTAGAGATGACAAGAAAGCATGTATGTGCGTAAAACTATCCACTTTAGACAGGGGAAAGTGGATACCTTAAAATTAATAAAGAGGCGGGGCAATTTCCATGCCCCGTCTCTGTGTGCTTTGGTTTCATCGCGTGTTTGTTCTCAGGTTATACTTCATGATCCATGACGGGAAGAGCATCTAACTCTTCAGGTTCGAACATGTCGTTCTCAAACCTGAGATAACAATATGGTCGTTCGCCGCAATGCTTATTGCAGGATGGAAGCTGAGGCACCTCGCCTACAAACATTACATAATCTAAACCGGGAGACCGGTGTAGACGTTTGTCATTTGAAGGTACTGGAACACTGAATCCGCCCGGCATGCATTGGGACGTTAACAGTCTTGGCATTGCGATTCCTCCAGTTCATTTTATTGCACACCCGAAACGAGTATACATGCTTATTTTACCATAGAATAATATAAAAGTAAATAATTTATGTTGCATTATTAAACATGTAAATGTAAAATGAAAATGGAACTTTCTATGAAAAAGCTTGAAAAATTATGTGAACTATGATATAAGTATAATGTGTCCAAAGGCAAACATTAAATCACCGTACCAATGATACGGAGAAAGGGGAGTATCGACATGCCAATTAGTCATTTGTACATTAAGTATTTGACGAAAGTTGGTAAGCCGGTGGCGATTTATGGCGGCTCAGGTGTCATATCTGGGGGAGCTGAGGTTTTCGAAAAGAACGAAGACGGCACCTATGAAATCGTTATAAAGGGAAAACGATATTCAAACGTGAAATATCAACCTCCTCCACCTCGGGAACCGACTACGAAACCGGCGACGCCAACGAAAAACTAATGGGCCAATTGAAACTCCGCAAGAGAAATGCCACGGCAAGCAAATGTATATGCCGTGGCATTTCTCTATCTAGGATAACCAACTATTTCTCTAGACTTATTTATATCTTCATCAGTAGCATCTGGCAATCCTTCTAAAGGATATTTAAAACCTAAGCTTTCCCATTTATACTTTCCTAATTGATGATATGGAATAAGATCTATTTTTTGAATAGTTTTTAGAGTAGATAAAAATTCTTTAAGTTTTAGTAAATCATTAGGATTATTTGTAACCCCTGGTACTATAACTTGTCTTATCCAAATAGGAATATTATTATCTGATAAAAACTTAGCAAAGTCTAGTGTACTTTTATTGCTAGATCCAGTTAATTCTTTACATTTTTCATCATCAATATGCTTAATATCCAACAATACCAAATCTGTATATTTAAGTAATTCTTGTATATTGGGATTTAATGGGATACTTCCAGATGTATCTAAAGCTGTATGTGTGTTATCCTCTTTTAACTTTTTAAATAATTTTATTAAAAAAAAAATAATATTATATAAATTTAAAAATTATCTAAAAACTTAAAATAATATATTTTCAAAATTTAATTTACTAATTTTATTAATATTAAAAACTGGTTTTTATGGAAATTCTAAACCCTAAAGATTTAAAAAAGAAATTTAATGACCCATGGATAGCTCCATATGAAAAAGTCATAACTATGGCCGATGGAGACTTAGTTGAGATTGTTGAATATCATCCATGTATTTCTGGTTCTCATTGGCTTATAAATCAATATAAAAATACAAGTAAGCTAATTATAGATGCTCATCGAGATGGAAATAAACAAGTATTTCTTACAAAAGTAGGAAAAGAACCACTTAATCTAAAAGCTAGTATCAACGCAGCTGGAATAGAAGAAGTAGCTATCGATGAAGAAAATAACACAGTTAAAGTTGTTCATGGTGGTTTAGCTGGAGCTGGTGTTGGAGCTGGAATGTGTAGAGGTATGGGTGAAGGTATAAAGCAAGTTGAAATTCATGAAAAAGGTGGAGGATCTAAACTTGGAAAGGCCGCAGTTATAACTCCAAAAATGGAAAAAGTAGTTATAGGTATAGATGATACTGATACAAAAGACGAAGGAGCTACTTGGACCATGGCCCACAATGTAGGGGTACAACTAAAAAAAGAAGGTTTCGAATATTTAGACCATGTCATAGTTCAATTATATCCACATAACCCTCATAAAACTCAAAATTGTGTTTCAATAGCTTTAACATTTGCAGTTATGGAAGAAGATAAAGAAAAACTAATAAATAGAACTATTGAACTACTTAAAAGAGATACTCTTTCTGATAAAACAGCTATAGCTATCTTAGAAGGCCTTACAATACCAGAAAAATTACTTGACTATTCAATGAAAACTAAAACAGGTATGATGACTGTTGAAGAGGCTGAAAAAGTAGCTAAAGAATTAGACATTCCTTTAATAGCAGTTACTGGAGACCATGGGAAAATTGGTGCTTTAGCTGCTCTTGGACTTTATAATAATTTAGATGAAGCTGTGAAAGTTTATTATTAGCTATTTTTAATATTAAAATGATTAAATCTGCTAAAAATCATACAACTCTTCAATTCTATCTTTAATAAAAAATTCTATTTCTTTTTTCATTCTTACATTTAATCGTATGTCTGGATTATGGGCAGTAGGTTTTGGTAATATAATCTCTCGCTTTATTAAATTTTTAATTTCCCTTCTTATTTCTTTACAAGAATAATGACTTAATCTTTTACATAGATTATTTATGGGAGTATGTTTTTTACCAAAATATCCTCTCCTATACAATGAAAAAACAATTTCTTTTTGTAACTTATGGTTTTCATTCATACATACTGATTTATTTGTAATACTATTTAAAAATTACTATAATAATAACTTTTAGTATTATTATATGTTAAAATTATATTGTCAATATAAATTATTGAAAAATATGATAATTTGTTATACATTAAAAAAATAAACTCGGGTAAAATGAATTATAATATTTTTTAAAAAGATTTATAAATGATAAAGTGTATAATTATTATACATAGAATATATTAAAATTGAAGTGAATTTTATGTTACAAGAAATATTCGGGGCAACCCCTCAAGTTAAAGTAGTTGATTATTTATTAGCTCATCCTTTTCATTCTTATACAAAACAACAAATAGCTGTAAGCTCTGGAATATCAAGATCAACTTTAAATAAATTTATATCAGACTTATTAGATTTAAGATTAATAATTAGAACAGAAAAAGGAAAATATGCACTAAACTATAAATCAGAAATTGTAAAAAAGTTAGATGGAATTCAACATGTTCTTTCAATGGAAGAATTTGAAAAACAAAGTAAAATAAATAATGAGCCTATCTTCAAATATACTGATGAAGAAATAAATAAAATGTTTAAAACAGACGTTCCTGATATTTCTTTTGATGAGATAGAAAGAGAAATTGAACTAGAAGAAATTATGAATAAAAAAAATAAAAATAAAATTAAGGAAAAAGGTATGATAACCATTCCTAAAAAAGAATATGAATATTTATTAAAATCCAGAAGAAAATATAATGATTTTAGAAAAGTGTGTATTCCTTTTTTAAAATTAGATAAACACTAATTAATTGAAATAAAGTTTCTAAGATGTATAGAAACCTCATGAATCAGACATTTCTTCAAGATTGTTCATATCCACTTTAATACCTTTACCCATAGCTATATCCATAGGGGCTTTGTCAATTCTTTTAGTGGTTATTATTTCTTCCAAGTTAACAATTTCATCACAGCCAAATTGGGATAATTTACTAACACAACAATCAACTATTTCCTTTTCATCCCCAGATAAATGTATTTCAGATATGTCCAAATTATTATAAAATACTTCAACTTTTGAACCACAATAAATAAGATTATTATATTCTATAATCCTTCCTTCCTCTAATAATTCATCTTTTATTTCTGTAAAATGTATAGCTATAGGACTATTAGGATACTTTTTATAGCTTTCATTTGTTATTGATTTTTCATATCTATTACAATAAGCAAAATCTGACAAAAATAGTATTTTTAACAATAGTTCCCTACTAACTCCATTTTCAAAATTTCCTAATATATAACATACTAACTCTTTCATTTTTTCTTTATTTACTTTCATATAGTTCCCTCACTTTTAATTTTAGCTATTTTATTCTGTTTAATTATTATTATTCATTTAATATATATTTAATTCTTATCCAAGCATTTGAAAACTAATATTTCAATATAAAAAGCATTATCAACTATATTTTTAATATTATAGTCAATAAAAGATAATTAAATAAAAATAAAAAGCTGAAATTAGTAAGACATTAGCTATACTTGTATAGATTATATAATTATAAAAATTATAAAAATAAAAAAATTAAGAAAATTAAGAAAAATAAGAAAAATAAGAGAATAGCTAAAAAATAAAATAAAAAAAATTAAGAAAAATAAGAGAATAGCTAAAAAATAAATTAAAATTAAAAAATTAAAATAAAAAATAAAATTAAAATTAAAAATCAAGAGTTAACAAAATAAAAACTCATAAATGGACCAGATTCAGCAGGAATAAACCTTTTTACAGCGGATGTACTATTACCCATCTTAACTTCAATTATATGCTCCCCATAATAAATAACATAGCTATCTTCAGTATTATTTTTATCAAAAGTAAATGAATATGCAGGATAACCATCTACATAAATATTATAAGTAGTATTATTTATAAATACTCCTTTAATCGATTCAACATGCTTATTATCAATTGAAACGTCGATAATTACACCAGTTTCTGCTCTTGAATTTATAATAGAATTTACAAATCCACTAATATAATTTTCATTAACATCCTCACTAGAAACATTTTCAGTAGAATTATTACCCTGAGTTAAATTACTTGTATTAATAGCATGCTCAACTTGAACTCCTTCAAATACTCCTTTTATGTTACCATCAGAGATGACATCACCAACTTCAATATCTAAGGCCCTTTGAACAGCTAATGGAGCCCTCAATACATTTTCTTCACCAGGCCTACTTATATTGACAATATAATACTCTTCATCAATTAACAATCTATCGTTAGTTTTAATTTCTAATGTATTCATAGCATCTTGAGGCATTCTAATAAGGGTTGATTGATTTTCTAATGCACTATCAATAGTATATGGTCCTCTTACATAGATAGTTTGATCTGGAGAACCAGGGAAAATTACAAGGGTTCTTGAGGTAGGTTCTATAGAAATTTTACCATCTGAAATATGAGCAGCACTTAAAAATGTGGAAATCATCAAAAGAAGAACAAAGGCAGAAATCACCACTGGAAAATGCATTTTTATAAAAGACCTAAAGAAATTTCCCGTTTGTCGCTTTTTAAATAAAAGCATTGTTTTAATAAACAAACGAACAACGTAATAAAGGGTTAGAATTATTCCAATTGCAGTGATAACAACTCCTAATTCAAGAGGAACAAATTGTACAAAGAAAATAGTAAATAAACCTAATATAATAAGGGAAAGTCCAAGGGTAGCCATTCTAATATAATTACCCATGGTGTCCATCATTGTAACACGACCATACTCCATGGCTCTATCAACGATGGTTCTTGTAACTTCATTAGCCATTTCATGTAAATTTTCAAGTGGAGACATATCGTGCTTAATCTCACCAATATCCACTTCTATTATGTTTATACCATGAGCATCTGCATCTAAAACTATACCTACATCAACACCATAATCTTTTTCAAATTTTATTTTCTCTAAAACAGCTCGTTTTCCAGCAAATTGTCCACTTAAAGGTTGTTTAAAATTAATTTCTGGGAAGAAAAATTTAAGAAGCGGTTTTGCAGTAAGTTCAGTAACCCTCCCACTTTCACGCATAAATTTAGTTTTAGTGATATCAGTTTTTCCCTCTAAAATAGGACGTATAATCATATCAACTTTAGAAGAATCTAAATTTTCAATATCCGCATCAATAAATGCAACAATATCTCCTTTAGAGTGTTTAAAACCAGTTTTTATAGCTGAACCTTTTCCCATATTCTTTGCATGAGATATGATGTCGGCTCCAGCAAGTCCTGCTTCTTCAACAGTTTTATCATAAGATCCATCATCAACAACAATAACTTCACTTACATATGGCAATCGATTAACTGCTTTTATTACATTAGCTACTGTTTTTTCCTCATTAAAAGCTGGAATAACTATGGAAACCGATGTTGTTTTATTGTTAGGCAAAATAAACCTCTATTATACTAATTATTTTAAATTATTTTTTATAACTTAATATGAAAATTTTATATTTTAATATAAAAATTTTATAATTTAATATAAAAATTTTATTAATATAAATATAAAAATTCTATAATTTAATTAAAAATTTTATAATATAATTATAAAAATTCTATTTTTTAAATATAAAAATTTTATAATATAAAATTTTATATATAAATTTAATAGAAATACTATTTTAATTTATTAAATAGTTGATATTTAACAAATAATCATATTTAATATATATTTATTAATTTATAAAGCTATTTAAATATTTATATAAATTTTAAATAAATTATAAAAAATTAATCATATGATATATAAATTAATATAAAAAAATCTAAACTAAAAATTAATATAAAAAAATCTAAACTAAAAATTAATATAAAAAAATCCAAACTAAAAATAATAAATATTAGTTTAAACAAACCTTAATTATAATTAAATAATTGATTTAAAAATATATTAATATAAATTAAACATAAAATATAACTTATAAAATAATAAAAACAATCTTAGGTGTATTAAATGAACCCTAAAGTAATGATAATTCTTGGAAGTGCTTCTGATTTAAATATAGCTAAAAAAGCTATTGATATTCTTGAAACACTTGAAATCCCATACTCTTTAAAAGTTGCATCTGCTCATAGAACACATGAAAAAGTAAAAAAATTAGTTGTTGAAGCTACCACAAATGGTATTGAAGTTTTCATAGGAATAGCTGGACTTGCTGCCCATCTTCCAGGTGCAATAGCTGCTTATACTCACAGACCTGTTATTGGAGTTCCAGTAGATGTTAAATTAGGTGGATTAGATGCATTGTGTGCATCAGCAGAAATGCCATTTCCAGCTCCTGTAGCTACTGTTGGAATAGATAGAGGAGACAATGGTGCAATATTAGCTGGGCAAATAATTGGAGTTGGAGATAAAGTTGTAAAGACAAAAGTATCAAAACTTCGAAAATCTTATCATGAAAAAGTTGCCTCTGATGAGAAGAAATTAGTTGATGATTTAGAAGGAAAATACTTCCAAAAAAACTTTTTAAATGATTATGATAAAGTTAGCTATGAAGAATTAGAAAAACAAGAACCTCATACCGATAAAATCTTTAAAGAATCAGAAACTTTAGGTGAAACAAATAAAGAAAAAAGTGAGGAAAAGGACACCCCATTAGTTTCAGTTATTCCTGGTAGCTATTCTGATATTGAAGAAGCTAAAAAAGTAGCACTTACCTTAGATAGACTTGGAATTAGCTATGACATAAGTGTAATTTCTCCAATTAGATACCCTGATAAATTCCAAAAATATATGAAACGTATGAAAAATGTTAAGCTATTTATAGCTGTTACTGGATTATCCTCTCATGTTACTGGTTCAATTGTAGCTTTAAGTGAAAAACCAGTTATAGGAGTCCCCTGTGCAATCCAATTAAATGGACTTGATTCACTACTTTCAATGGTAAATATGCCTCCCGGAGTTCCTGTAGCTACTGTAGGAATAGAAAACGGAAGAAATGCAGGAGTATTAGCTGGTGAAATATTAGGAATCCAAAACAAAAAAATAGAAGATAAATTAAAACGAATGAAATACAAAACAGCCGATATATAATTAAAAAAATAAAAAATAAAGATAATTAGAAAGCAATGGCACGAATTATTCCAAGCTTAGCTATACTTGTATTATTATAAATTTAATTCAACTAAAAAAAATTATAAAAATAGAAATTATAAAAATAAAAATTATAAAAATAAAAATTATAAAAATAAAAATTATAAAAATAAAAATTATAAAAATTATAAAAATAGAAATTATAAAAATTATAAAAATAAAAATTATAAAAATAAAAATTATAAAAATAAAAATTATAAAAATTATAAAAATAAAAAAAAGCTAAACAAAAATTATATTTATTACAGAGGGATTTTATGGAGAATTTTTTAAATATAATCAAAGAAGATTATGAAATAATAAAAATAGAAGATGAAGTATCTTCTGAATATGAAGCAGCTAGAATACTCAGACAACACCCTAAAAAAATAGTTATTTTAGAAAATATTAAAGGATATGATATTCCAGTAATTTCAGGAATATGTAATACAAGAGAAAAAATAGCTGAATCTCTATCATGTACTGTAGGAGAAATAACTCAAAAAATCATTAAAGCTACTGAAAATCCTCAAAAAATAAAAAATCTCTTAACCCTAAAAACATCCCCAAAAAACTATAAAACTGAAAAAGCTAATTTAAATAAAATCCCCATATTAACTCATTATAAAAGAGATGGAGGGGCATATATCACTGCTGGTGTGGTATTTGCAAAAGACCCCCAAACTGGCATACAAAATGCTTCAATCCACAGAATGTTAGTTTTAGGAAAAGATAAGCTAACTATAAGAATAGTCCCAAGAAACTTATACACCTATTTCCAAATGGCTGAAAAATTAAATCAAGACCTTGAAATAGCTATAGCTATTGGAATGGATCCATCTACACTTTTAGCTTCTACCACATCAATACCTATTAATCATGATGAAATGGAAGTAGCTAATTCCTTTAAAGATGGAAATCTACAATTAATAGAATTAGAAAAGAGCAAACTTAAAGTTCCTCAAGCAGAGATAATTCTTGAAGGAAAATTATTAACCTCCGAAAGAGCTAAAGAAGGCCCATTTGTAGATTTAACCGATACTTACGATGGTATAAGACAAGAACCAGTTATAAAATTAGACCAAATGCATATAAAAGAAAATCCAATCTATCATGCTATTCTCCCAGCAGGATTTGAACACAAGCTACTTCAAGGATTACCACAAGAACCGAGAATATTCCAAGCGGTTAAAAACACTGTCCCAACTGTTAAAAATGTTGTTCTTACAGAAGGAGGTTGTTGTTGGTTACATGCAGCTATTTCTATTGAAAAGCAAACCCAAGGTGATGGTAAAAATGTTATCCTAGCAAGTTTAGCAGCTCACCCATCACTAAAACACGCTGTTGTAGTAGATACAGACATCGATATATTCGACCCACAAGATATTGAATATGCAATAGCTACCAGAGTAAAAGGAGACGATGACATAATAATAGTCCCAAAAGCAAGAGGTTCTTCACTTGACCCTGTAGCCCTCCAAGATGGAACAACTACAAAGGTAGGTGTAGATGCTACCAAACTCCTTGGTGAAGAAGAAAAGTTCGAAAGAGTTAGTTTTAGTGAATAATTTTAATTTTATTTAAATAAAATTATTATTATTTAAAAAATTTTTTATTTATGATGGAAAAAATATAAATTCTATTTTTTAAAATAATGTCATATAAAAATGTATTCGATTTTTCGAATGATATTATATAAAGAATTATTCTTTTTTTAGAATAATAATATATAAAGAATTATTCTTTTTTTAGAATAATAATATATAAAGAATTATTCTTTTTTTAGAATAATAATATATAAAGAAAGGAAAAAATGATAAAAAAATCTAAAATTAAAAAAATCTAATCACTCATACATCTTCTCATAATAGCTAAGATAATCACCAGAACAAACATTATCTAACCAATCTAAATTAGCTAAATACCATTCAATAGTTTCTTTAATACCTGTTTCAAATGTATATTTTGGTTTCCATCCTAATTCTTTTTGTATCTTAGATGAATCAATAGCATACCGTCTGTCGTGGCCTAACCTATCTTCAACATATTCAATTAAATCCTCTTCTTTTTTCAAATACTTAAGAATAAGCTTAACAATTTCAATGTTTTCTTTTTCATTGTTTCCACCAATGTTATAAACCTCACCTACTATTCCCTTGTGTAAAACAAGGTCTATAGCTGAACAATGATCATAAACATGTAACCAATCTCTTATGTTTTTTCCATCTCCATAAACAGGTAGCTTCTTATCATTTAGAGCATTGTTTATCATTAAAGGAATTAATTTCTCTGGAAATTGATACCTTCCATAGTTATTAGAACAGCGAGTTATATTGATAGGTAAATCAAAAGTTTCATTGTAAGCTCTAACAATTAAATCCGCCCCTGCTTTACTTGCTGAATAAGGGCTGTTAGGAGCAAGCGGAGTTTTTTCTGTAAAGTAACCAGTTTTACCAAGACTTCCATAAACTTCATCTGTAGAAATTTGAATATATTTTTTAATTTGGCCTTTTTCATAATACTTTTTAGCTATTTCAAGGAGATTTTGAGTACCAATAATATTAGAATCTAAAAATATCTTAGGATCTTCAATACTACGATCAACATGAGATTCAGCAGCAAAATTAACAATATAGCTAATGTTATTTTTAAGTACAATCTCATCAACAAGATTATTATCAACTATATCCCCTTTAACAAATTTATAATTAGGATTATCTTCGATTTCTTTTAAATTTTCTAAGTTTCCACAGTAAGTAAGTGAATCTAAATTTATAATCTTATAATCCGGATATTTTTCTAACATATAATAGATAAAATTACTTCCTATAAATCCTGCTCCACCAGTAACTAATACATTCATTTTATTTCCTCTCTAATCTTAACTATACAATAAATACATCTAAAAATTAGTAGGTGTATCTTTTAATCCTTTCCATAGCTTATCTTTTTCAGATAATATTAATTCATTCACATCTAATGGCCAGTCTATACCAATATCTTCATCATTCCAAATGATTCCACCTTCATCTGGACCATTATAAAAGTCGCTGCATTTATATGTAAACTCAGCTATATCAGATAATACTAAAAATCCATGGGCAAATCCTGGTGGAACATAAAACTGTTTTTTATTCTTTTCAGACAAGATAACGCTTTCATATTTACCATAAGTTGGAGAACCTTTTCTTAAATCAACAGCTACATCAAAAACTTCCCCTTTAATTACTCTAACTAACTTTCCCTGAGGTTGAGTATATTGAAAGTGAAGACCTCGCAACACTCCTTTTGTTGATTTCGATTGATTATCCTGAACAAAATCAACATCTAGCCCCATTTCTTCAAACTCTTTCATATGATAAGTTTCCATGAAGTATCCTCTATCATCTTCAAAAACTGTTGGTTCAATAACATATACTCCTTCAATGGAAGTTTTAATAAAATTAAATTTTTTCATATAATGCCTCTTTTTGATAAATACTTCTATATATTATTGATTTATCATTTTATATATTATATATTTTTATAAATTTATTAATAAATTAAAAAATATATAAAAATTATTATAAAATATATAAAAATTATTATAAAAAATATAAAAAAATATAAAATTATATAAAAATTATATAAAAATTATTTTAAAAAATATTATAAAAAAAATAAAAATTATTTTAAAAAATATAAAAATTATTATAAAAAATATAAAATTATATAAAAATTATATAAAAAAATATAAAATTATATAAAAAAATATAAATTAAAAAATTATTTTAATAAAATATAAAATTATCATAAAAAACAACAAAATTAAAAATAAAAATTAAGTTTTTCACCACATTTCACACATCTATTATCCTCAATCTTATTTTTATCATAAACACTATATCCATTTCTTTCAATAAGTAGCTCACCACAACTAGGACAATAGCTATTTTGACTACCAGGAACATTTCCTAAATAAACATATTTAAGTCCTGCTTCAGTAGCTATTTCTTTAGCTTTATTTAAAGTTTCAATAGAAGTTGGGGAAACATCCATCATCTTATAATATGGAAAAAACCTTGAAAAGTGAATAGGAACATCCACACTTAGTTCATCCACAACAAAATTAACAAGAGATTTAATCAATTTATCACTATCATTAAAACCATCGATAAGTAAGTTAGTAATCTCAAGATGTTTTTTATTTCTATAAATAGTTTTTAAATTATCTAAAATTGGATCAAGTGTAGCTTGGCAGTTATTTTTATAAAAATCATTACTCATCGATTTCAAATCTATATTATATGCATCTATTTCAAGAACTAATAACTCAAGTGCCTCTTCACTCATATAACCATTACTAACATAGATATTTTTAAGCCCCATATTATGTGAAATTTTAGCTGTTTCTAGAGTATATTCTAAGTACATAGTAGGTTCATTATATGTGAAAGAAATCGACTGACAACCACTATCTATTGCATTTTCAACAGCTATGTTTGGAAGAATTTCAACACCTCTTCCACCAGAAGAAAAATCTTGTAAATCAGAAAAATCTTGTGAATTAGAAAAATCTTGTGAAGGTGAAAAATCTTGTGAAATTGAAAAGTTTTGACAATTCAAACATCTCATATTACATCCAAAGCCACCAAGAGAATAGCTAAGTGAATTAGGTAAAAAATGATAAAGAGGTTTTTTTTCTATAGGATCCACTGAATAAGAAGAAATTAAGGCATAGTTGTAGCTATATAGCTTTCCATTATTATTTTTACGTGTAAAACAAAAACCATATTTTCCATTAGCTATTTTACACCTTTGATTACAAACATTACACTGAACAATATTATTCTCTAATTTTTCCTGCAAAAACGAATCAATTATCATTAAAATTTCCTTTAAATAAAATTTTTATAAAAAAAGATATTATCATAAATAAATAAGAATAAAAATTAAGAAAGGTGTTCATAACCTTTAGAAGACAGCAGAACTATATTACCATTTGAATATTTAATTTCAACTCTATTAGAATCATTAATTTCTCCAATAACAATAAACTCCATGTTTTTACGAATTTCTTCAAGTTTATCACTATCAACCGTAAATAAAAGTTCAAAATCCTCACCAACATGTAAAGATAGGTCTAAAAAATTTAAATCTAAAAGTTCAGCTATTTTATTTAGTTTCTCATCTTCTGGTTTTTCAAGTAGCTTATCTTCATAAATCAATATTCCTAAATCACTATGCTTATCGTGTATTTTATCAGCATCAAAAAGTTCATGAAGTTCACTAGCTAATCCATCAGTAATATCTGTAGCTGAAGATGCAAAGTTACTTAAAAAAATCCCTTCTTTTAATCTTGCCTTAGGTTCCAAAGCTTTTTTAATAGCTAAATCCACTAAACTACTACTTATTTTCTTACTATTTATTGCTTTTTTTATTTTTTTTATATTTTTCTTCTTCAAGAGTTCAAAACCTAATGCAGCTAAACCAACTTCACTAGTAATAGCTACAAGGTCTCCTTCCTTAAATCCTTCTTTTTTTAATGCATCCTCTTGTTCTACATTTCCTAATGCAGTTCCTGAAATAATAATTTCATCACTTTGATTTGTGTCTCCTCCAAGAAGTGGAATGTTATAGTAAGAACAAGCTTTCAAAATACCCTCTATTATTTTATCAAATTGAGATATCTTTAACTTTGAAGGTATAGCTATATTAATTAAAATTCCCATAGGTTTTGCACCCATAGCTGCTAAATCACTTATATTAACAGTTACAGCTTTCCATCCCATTTGAAAATAAGACATTTGTTTAGGAAAGTGATATTTTTCAATTAATAAATCTGAAGTAGCTACTAAATAGCTATCTTCGCAATTAATCTTTTCAAAGCTATTTAATTGATAATGCAATAAAGCAGCATCGTCGCCGATATATAATTCACTTTGAAATTTTTGTGACTTTTCAGCTATTCTTTTTATTAGTTTTTTCTCACCAAAGTCTGAAACTAAAAACTCCTCACTAGCCATGTTTTTAGCTTTGTTTTTTTTTATTAATAAAATTTATTTTTAATTTTATATTTTTTATATAAAAAATTTGTAAATATTATATTATAATATATAAAATTGTATAAAATAGATAAAAATAGATAAAAATAGATAAAAAATAATATAATAAAGTATAAATAAATAATATTAGAAAATATAGATAAAAACTAAAAAATAATAAAAAATAATAAAATTAAAATAAATAAAGATACTGTAAATAAATAAAATAAAAATAAATGAATTTATCCCTTTGTAGCATCATTTACTCTATTTTTAATTATTTCAAGAATTAAAGGATCTGCACCTAATGGTTCTGTATAAATAACCTTTCCATCAAAATCAATTTTTTCAATATCATGGTGATGGTGGTGATGATGACCATTATCGTCATGATCATGTTCTTCTTCTTCAATGAATCCTAATATTGTAGGAATATCTCTTGTTGTATGTATACCGTGGGCTAAAAATACAGGAACAGCTATTACAGTATCTATTTCTGTACCTTCTACTAATTCATTTAAAGCTGTTGGTATATTTGGTTCACGAATCTCCATGTAACCGACATTGACTTTAAAATCAGTGGTTTCCCTATACATATCTGCTAATTTATTTATAGTTTCACTTGCTACAGGAAGTCTACTTCCATGACTAATAAGTAGTACTCCAGTTTTATTTGAATCAAATTTTGATTGATTTTCTGACATTTTTTTCACCAATAATATAAAAAGTATGTAAATAATAGATGTAAAAGTTGTTTTATAGTTAATAAAACTTATTTTACTAAATAAATAAAAAATATTTTACTAAATATATAAAAATTATTTTAATTTAATAAGTTGAAAAATAATATTATTTAACTGGTTTGAATTTAAATCCATAAGAGATTACACCATCGTCTCCATCTTCACCAATTTTTCTAAATACCATTTCTACAGGATCTCCAATTTTAATATCCTTTAAATCACAATCTACAAGTTGTGCTGTTAATCTTGCTCCTTCTTCTAATTCAATTATAGCTACTGCATAAGGAGCTATTATTTTAAATTCATCGGCAGGAGCTTCAACTATAGAAAAAGTATGGATTTTTCCCTTTCCTTTAAATTGAATACTTTCAATTTTACCTTTTCTTCTACATTCTGGACAAATTACTCGTGGAGGAAAGTAAACTCCATCACAATTTGTACATTTTGAACCTATAAGATTGTATCTTTGTGGAATATGACGCCATGTTCTTACAATATCAGACATTTATTTGCCTCCATAATATGCAATGATTGAATATTTCTCTAATAAATATGATTTTTTTTATAATGTTAAAAATTTATTTATAAATTAAGATTTTTATAATATGATTTTTTTATAGATATTTATAATTTATCTATATTGAGATTTTTATAATATGATTTTTTTATAGATATTAAAAATTTATCTATATTAAAATTTTTATATATGATTTTTTTATAGATATTTATAATTTATTATAAATAAAATTATTTATTTATTGCAATTATATAAAAATTTTTAAAAATATTATATAAATACATAATTATAAAATAAAAAAAAATACTATAAAATACAAAAACTTTTTAAATAGCTTCATCTAATATTATAAATGTATAGTAATTTAATTACATTACTATATTTTTAAAATATTTATTAATATTTAAACAATTGTTAAAATTTTTAATATTTCTTATATTTATTATTAAATTTAAAATTATTATTTATTTTAATTTTGGGGAGGCATTTTTATGAGTACTGATATTTTTAATGAAGTATCTGAAATTTTAAAGCATATTATGGAAAATCCTAGTGTACCGCGTAACATTAGAAGAACCGCTGACGAATCTAACACAATTCTAAACAACGAAGACGACGACGAAACTGTAAGAGTAAGTGAAGTCATTTCAAGATTAGATGAAATCAGTAATGATCCAAATATACCGATTCATGCGAGAACTCTTATTTGGGAAGTTTTAAGTAAATTAGAATCAATTAAAATAAATTAGATTGAAAAAACCTTTATTTTTAAGTTTTTTTATTTCTATAGTTTCTATTTTTATTATTTTATTTTTAATTATTTTAAATTATATTATTTTATAGCTTATATTAGCTTCATTTTTCTTATTTTATATTTTATCTTAATTTTATTTTATATTTAATATAATTTTATTTTATATTTTATCTTAATTTTATTTTATATTTAATATAATTTTATTTTATATTTTATCTTAATTTTATTTTATATTTAATATATTTCTATAATTTCTATTTTTATAAAATATATACAAGTATAGCTAACGGTTAATCAAATTCAGTGTATTTATAGAAAAATCAAAGATTTACAATATGAGTAACATACTGAGTTTTAGCTATATCTTCAACAAATTCAGCTAAAGCACAAGCTTCTTTTAGAGTAACAGCAGTAGCTATAACTCCATGTTCTTTTAAAATTAAAACATCCTCATTTTTTAATGCTTCGGCTGATTTTATAGCTAATTGTTCACTTCCTGGTTTTTCATAAGCAATTTCAGCTAAGTAAGGGGTTTTAATTTTTCCAAAACCTTCAAGCCATTTTAACTTTCTATCTGAAAAAGCAAAACCTGTTGCATAAGGAGAGTGTGTGTGGACGATTCCTCCAATGTCTTTTTTTTCTTTATAGATAGCTAAATGAAGATAAACTTCAGAGGAAGGAGTTCCTTTTGTTAAATTATTACCTTCAAGATCTACTAAAATAATATCTTCTTCTTTTAAATCACCTAAAGACTTTAATGTAGGTGTAATAGCTATTACATCCATTCCATCATCTTTAAATCTTGCACTTACATTTCCTGCCTTTCCAGAGACTAATTTTTGTTTGAATAAGTATTTAGATATTTCAATGATTTTTTTAATATTATTTTTATTTTTATTCATTTTGACCAAGCCTAAAATATTTATTATATTTTTAAATCTTAAACATTAAATCTTAAAATTAAAATCTAATATTTATAAAAATAAACCACTATTTACTTAAAAAGTTCAGTTGCTTATAAGTTCCTCTATGAAGTACTGGGACATTTGCACAGGTAGGAACAATGTTATGGATTTTCTGAAACTCTGTTTGGGTCTGAAAAGTTCCTGAATTAATCATATGTACTCCATTGTAATTTCTATAGGTATTAATATGAACATGGCCAGTATGGAAAATGTCTGGGACATTGTCAATTACAAGGTAATCTTCAAGTTCTGAAGCAAGTGGGGTTCTTTCACCATAGATTGGAGCAAGATGACGCATGTTTAAAAGTTCTTCCATAATAACATCATTGTGCTCATGGGAAAATCCTTTAACTCCAATAGCTATATCATCAAAACCACGGCCATGGTAAATAAGAGTATTCCATCCATCAAGACTTACAACCCCAGGATTACTTATAAATTCAGTATTATTAAGTTCATATAAATGTTTTGCATATTTTTCTGGTACTGCTGGTTGAGGTTCAGCTACTCTTGATGCATCGTGGTTTCCAGGAGTTATAATGATTTTAATATCACTTCTAATATCTCCAAGAAGACGAGCTGCCTCATCATATTGATCTGAAATGTCTTTAATAGCAAGTTCTGCATCCTGGTTTGGATATACGCCAATACCATCTACAATATCTCCACCAACAACCATGTATTTAACATCATTAGCTATTTCTTTTTGTTCTTCACTACCAAAATCACCGTTTAACCATTTTGTAAATCTTACAAATGCATCTTCAAGAAAAGTTAAACTACCAATGTGAATGTCTGATGTAAACACAGCTGAAAAATTCATGTCTTTTTTAGGAACTCTTGGAATTCCTGGTTGGATTATTCTATTTGCTATAGCTAATTCTCCCTTTCTTTCAGCTAAAATTCCAACTGTTTCATCTTTAATCAATTTTTCTGATGCTCTAAATAACTCATGATTATCTTTATGGAATAGTACAGCTATTTCATCTGTGTCATCCTCAAAAATTACAATTCTATGACCATTTTTAGTATTCCTAATTTCTGAAACCATTACAATAAGAGTTAAATCAGTAGCTTTTTCATCCAAATCTCTAATTTTCTGATAAGCTCTTAATTCTGGTCGTTTAGATAGTATATTTGATAACTTTTCATATCTATTTTTAAAATAAGTAATTAAATTTCCAATTTCTCCACTAGTATATGATTTTTTACTTGTATCTTGTAATATTTCAAAATCGTATTCTACTGTAGGTGGATTTAAGTTTCTTTTAAATTTAGATGCATCGATAACCTTAGGAACTTTATCCTGTACAATTTTAGAAATTGGTTTAGATTGAGTTTCTTCAAAACTGTCTAAAACATTGGCATCAACTTTATCTTTATTTTCAATATCATCAGTAGTAGAATTAGCATCAATAGAAGGATTAAAAATTGGTTCAGTAGCTATCCTATTAGCTACATTCTCAGTATCGAGATTTTTAACTTTAACATCTGAAGTAGTTGTAATTTCAGCTGTATCAGCATTTAAAACTTTATCATCACTATCATTCAAATTCAAACCTTTATCATCACTATCATTCAAAGTCAAACCTTTATTATCAGTACCATTCAAAGTTATATCTTCATCAACACTAACTATATCATCATCATTTCTATTATCATCCGAAAACAAAGTACTTTGATTTTTTGAAGCTATTTGGTTTTTTTTATTATCTAATTCGTGGGTAGATAATCCTAATGTTACTATAAAATCATCCACAACATTTTCATCTAAAGAAATTAAGTCGTCTTTAGAAAATTCTTGACTTTTTAATTTAACAATTAAAGAAGAAGAAAAATCTAAAGGATTATCTAAGCTAATGATTTTTTTATAAGCTTCTGGAGATAAATTAATATCTTTTTTAGCAAATTTAAAAAGAACTTCTGTTGTCATACATATCATAAATTGAATTTTTATATAATTTATAAAACTAAATATTTTAAAATTTTATATATAATTTATAAAACTAAATATTTTAAAATTTTATATATAATTTATAAAACTAAATATTTTAAAATTTTTAATAAATATAAAATTAATATTTTTTAGTTTTTCTTTCATATATTTATCTTTATAATATATATGATTTTTATAGCTTATATTTTTAATCATGAAAAAAATATTTATTAATTTAATAGTTAATTTTATTATAAATAAAGAATATAATTATAATGTTATAAATTATATGATAAGTAAATTATTCTTAAATATTGAAATAATAAATAAAATATAATAAATATTCATTATTTATTTAAATATAATAATATTAATAAAAATCTTACCAATAGATTAAAGATGATTAGGTGGATTTATGTCAGGTAAACTTAAAATTATACTCATACTAGTATTTTTCATAGCTTTTTTTGAAGCTGGGCTTTTCAGCTCTTATACAATTATAACTTCTGAACCTCCAGATGTTATGAGTCTTATTGAACTACAAATCAAAACCATTGCTGATTTTTTTAGTAGTGATAATATAAGTGAAGTTATGATTAAAGATCCAGAAAAAATTAACATAACAAACAGAGCAAAAACAGCTGATGCAATGGCAACAGCTGCAAAAGTAGATGGTATTGATTTACAAACTATGGAAGTAAGTACTGTAGATAGTACACGTGATGCTGAATTTGAAGTTGAAATTAGTGCTTTAGCTTTTTCATCCCCTAATTCTACAAAGGGTTCATTGATATTATCAACAGTTCCAGATTATAGTGTTACAGTAAAAGCCATGGCATTTAGAAATAGTGAAGGAGGTATTGAAGTTAATACAACAACAATACAAGTAGTTTCTATTATGAAGTTAGCTAATACAAATGAATCTTTCATTGATGCGGGAAATGGCTCAAACAATAGAAGTAGTGGTGGAGGTCTTGATATTTCATTTGGATAACATGACTACTTATGAAATGCCTTCTATTTGAATACAATTAAAAGTTAGCAGAAATGCTAAAAAACCAAACCAAAAACTAAAAAACCAAATTAAAAAACTAAACCAAAAACTAAAAAACCAAATTAAAAAACTAAACCAAAAACTAAAAAACCAAATTAAAAAACTAAACCAAAAACTAAAAAACCAAACCAATAACTAAAAAACCTATCATATACGTAAAAATAATTCTAAATACTTTATTTCTTATTATAAAATAATTAGGTGTATCAATGATTAATATTATAGGACTAGGACCTAATAGAGAAAATATCACCATTTCAGCTTTAGAAGCCCTAAAAAAATCAGATGTGATAATTGGCTATAAAAAATACATAGATTCTATTTCTGATTTAGTTGAAAATAAAGAAATCATTAAAAAAGGAATGGGTGATGAAATTGCAAGAGGAGATATTGCAATAAATAAATCAATAGAAGGAAAGACTGTGGCCTTAATTAGCTCTGGAGATCCTGGAGTTTTTGGAATGGCCAATGTTTTATTTCAGCTCATAGCTAAATATGAAGATTTTAATCCTAAAAAAGATATTAAAATATTTCCAGGTGTGAGTTCTGTTAATTACAGCGCATCACTTCTTGGAGCTCCTCTACATGACTTTGCAGCTATTAGTTTAAGTGATATATTAACACCTCTTTCAGAAATTGAAAGGAAAATAAAGTATGCTTCATTGGCTGATTTTATAATAGCTATTTATAATCCTATTAGTAAAACAAGAAAAAAACCTTTTAGAAGATTCAAAGAAATATTGATGGAAACCAAAGACCCTAAAACTTTAATTGGAATTGTAGATAGTAGTGAATCAAATAATAAAGAAAAAAGCGAAATTCCATCAAAAACTACTGTTGTAACCTTAGACAATCTTAATGAAGAAGATATTAATATGTCAACAACATTAATTGTAGGAAATTCCTCAACATACCTCCAAGACGGTTATATGATTACCCCAAGAGGATATGTTGTTAAGTCACAAATTCATCCATTAGCTCGAGAATTTTATACTAAATATTTAGCTGGAGAATCACAAATTGGTCCAAATAAAACCTGTGAATACTATCCCTGCCATGATATGAAAGATGGAAAACAATACTGTGATTTATGTTATTGTCCATTTTATCCATGCGGTGATGGTTCTACTGGTGGAAAATGGATAAAAAATAAAAATGTTTGGAGTTGTGAAGATTGCTCCTGGATTCATGAAAAACCTACTATTAAATGCGTTAAAAAAGGATTGAACAATATTCTCGAAGAAGTAGATGATTTAATTATTAAGAAGAAAGAGTTATTAAAGTTGCGTAAACATTGTATTAGTGAAACTAGAAGAAAAAAATAATTTATATCTCTACATATATATCCTTATAAAAATTAAATAAATTTATAAAAAATATTATAAAATATTATAAAATATTATAAAAAATATTATAAAAAATATAAAAAAATTATAAAAAAATTATAAAATATTATAAAAATTATATAAAATTTATAAAAAATCTAATTATAAAAAAATATAATATAAAAATCATTATAAAAATATTGTATAAAAACTATTATAAAAGTATATATAAAAATTACACCTTAAAAAATTAAATAAAAGAATAATAAAATAAGGAAATCAAAATAATAAAATTATAAGGAAGGAAACAAAAAATGGCTAGTATAAAAGATATATTAATTGAGATGAAAAATCTCTCGGAACTTATGGTTGATTTAGCTTATTCAGCTGTTCTTTTTAACAGTAAAAATGCTGCAAGAGAAGTATTAAAATTAGAAAACAAAGTAAATAGCTTAAATTATGAAATAAAAACACAATCCCTTGTTGCAGCACGTTCTCTTGAAGATGCTGAGAAATTAACCGCTCTTCTCGAAATAGCTGAAGCAGCTGAAAGTATAGCTAATGCAGCTAAAGATTTAGCTGATATTGTTATTAAAGGTATTAAACCTCATCCAGTATTTAAAATGGTAATGGAAGAAGCTGAAGAAATCATAACAAGTACTAAAGTTCTAAAAGATTCTGAATTATGTGATAAATCTCTTGGTGAATTAGTATTAGCTAATAGAACTGGAATGACTGTTATAGCTATTAGAAGAGATCAAAATTGGATTTATGGTCCTACTAAACTTACAATTATAAGAGAAGGTGACACATTAATAGCTAAAGGAACAGAAGTTGGTGGAGAACTTTTAGAAAAATTAGCTAATGATGAAATCGATCTTGATGAAATAGCTGACTTAGTAGATGAAGAAAGCCAATCAAAAAGTGAAAATCAAAATTAATAAATTTTATTATATTTTAATTACATTCAAATAAAAAAAATATATTCAAATAATTTAAAGAGTTGATAAAGTGTTGGTGGGTGATATTTGTGAAGAAGGAAAATCTTCTATTGAAGATGATACGCCAATTATCATCAATGCTAATATCACTTATAATCAACTCTGTGATATTTGTCTATAAAAAAATAGATTTCCTACTTTCTATACCTTACAGAATAGGTCATAGATTTAAATCTTTTTTTAAAGAAACAAATTCTGTAATTAAAGAAGCATTATTAGCTCTTTTAATCTGCGCTATTGGAGATTTATGCGCAGGGATAATATTAGGGCAAATGGATTACTTTTTAACCACATTCCCTGGATTATTAGTTATTATCCCCGGAGCTATTGGAATGAGGGGAAACATATTCGGAGCTCTTGGTTCACGACTTGGTTCCAATCTTCATATTGGTTTGCTTTCTCCAGAATTTAAGCGTTCTAAGATTCTTTCTGAAAATATTTTATCATCTGTTATATTAACATTAGTTTTATCCTTACTTTTAGGATTTATAGCTAAAATAATTTGTATAATCTTTGGTTTTGAAAGCATTAGTTTAGTTGATTTTGTATTAATCTCAACATTTGCTGGATTAATATCTAGTGTAATCATGTTACCACTTACTATGCTGATTTCTCTTAAAAGTTATGAAAATGGATGGGATCCAGATAATATATCTACTCCAATTATAGCTGCATTTGGTGATTTGTTTACATTGCCAGCTATAATATTAGCTACCATTATTCTCACATTATTATCAAGTATATTATTAAAATATATTCTCTTTATACTCTTTATAACAATATCTTTATTAGGTCTTTACTTCGGTATAAAATCTGGTGGAGAAATAAAGAGAATTCTTAAAGAATCTACACCAGTCCTTCTTCTTTGTTCTATATTAGGTATTATGGCCGGTGGATTTTTAAATAGCTCACTTGAAACTTTACTAAAAAATCCAAGTCTATTAACATTGGTTCCACTATTTTCTGGTGAAAGTGGAAACTTAGTAAGTATTTTAAGTGCAAGACTTTCATCTGCACTTCATTCTGGTTTAATAAATCCTGTTTTACGACCTGAAAAAACAACTCTTAGGAATTTTGGAATTATTATCTTTTTAGCTATTATAATATATCCTGTAATTGCATTTTTAGCTGAATTATCTTCTGATATTTTGAATATGGGAGGTATTGGATATTTAAGTATTATTGGAATAAGTACAATAGCTGGTTTAATATTAATCAGTATTATGTTATTTGTCGTGTTCATTATATCTGCTGTTTCATATAGAAAAGGTTTAAACCCAGATAATATTGTTATTCCTATTTCTACCAGTACTACTGACTCTCTATCTTCTTTAATTTTAGTTTCTGTAGCTATATTAGTATTACAATACTTTGTATTTTAGTTTTTTTACATATTTATAAAAATAAATTAAATTTTAATAATAAATTATTATACTAATTAAAAAACTTTTTTTTATAAAAAAAGTACTATAAAATAAAAAATATTTTAAAATTATAATATATTCTATAATAAAAAAAATAGAATAATATAAAAAAATATTATTAATAAAATATTTTATGATAAAAAAAAATTATATTAATAAAAATATATCTCTTTTTACATAAAAATCCATTATTATATAAATATTCTTTTAAAAATTAAAAAAATACCTTTATATTAAATATAAATGATTAAAAAAATAATATAAAGTAAATAAAGTAATATTTTTATACTAAATCTGAAATAATAACTTTATGAATATATTTAAAAAAAATATTTATAAAGAAAAAGAAGAATTAGAAGAAAAACAAGGAAATATATTTACAGGACTATCCCTTATTTTTGTTTTTACATTTATAATCATGGCAGTTATTCTTTTGAATTTCATCGTAGATTCTAACCAGATAGATTCAGATAATTTAGCTTCAAAAGATTTTGCATACATTGTTCAAGACTATAATAAAAATATAGGAATCTTAACAAGAGAGGTGATTGAAGATTTAGCTAATGAAATAATTAAAAATAAAATTCCATCTTATAATAGCCATGATGAAATAAAAAACAACTTACAAAACCTACTTAATGATAAAACAGCAAATTATCACAAAAATACTGGAATTAACTTTCAAAGTGAAATTTTAAGTGTCTATAATGGAGAAGACCCATTTCATTTAAATGTAAAAACACTCGTTGAAGCAAGTAAAGGAAAACAAGAATATAATAATGTAGTTGAAACTAAAATTTCTATTGAAGGTTTAAAAGACCCTTTACCCTTCTTAATGTGTTCACAACACCCCACATTATTTGAAAATGGAACAAAAATACTTTATAAGGATGCTCTCACCCATTATTTATCTTCAAATAACCTTTTAAATCCTGAAGTTTATGAAAATGCCAGTAGCTCACTTTTTATTAGAAAATGTCCCTTAGATCCTTATGAACATCATGGAGACACCTACGGAATGAAAAATTGTATTGAAAATGGTTATTTCCATGAAAGTGCTGATGGTGCCTGTTATCTATGTCGTTTAGAAGGTAAACCAACATGTTTTCATTATGGCCTTGAGGTTTTTATACTCCCTCCTCCCTCATTTTCATCAAATCAAACTTCAATAAGTGGTTCAGATCATGTTATTTACTATGACCATTACCCTGGAGATGCGATTGTTTTTTATGAAGAAAACAATGTTTACGAAATAATTATCCTTGATAGTTCTCATGGAGCTAAGTATGGGTTGAATTAAAGTATTGGAAAAAAACTCAAAATAATAAAATTATTATAAATATACGGGAGGTATTATGAAAATATTTAAAAAAAATGCAAAAATAGCTACTGATTCAAAAGGAATACTCTTTTCAACTGATTTTTTATTAACACTACTTCTATTTGTAATTGTAATAGGAATAATAGCTAATATCATTGATAGCTCAAATGAAAAAGTGCTAAATCCATTAGAAGTAGCTGAACTAGAAAGATTAACAAACATTGCTGTGGATAATTTATTAAATAATCCAGGATCTCCTTCTCATTGGGAAAATATGAATAATTTTCAAAGTGTTATTCCAGGATTAGCTATTGAATATTCCAACAATGAAGGAATGATAAATACTGTTTCTTTTAAAAAATTAGAGATATTAAATAGTAATTATAATAATTTAATAGAAAATAAACTTTTTAATAATAGAGTGAAAAGTTCTATTGCACTTTATCCAATGGATTGTGGTGTTGATTCAATTTTTATTGGTGATTCAATAAATAATTTTAATGAAAATGCTTCCAATATTGTTGTGGTTAATAGAACAGTTAAATGTGATTTTTATAGAGAATTAGCTATCCTTTCTGTAAAAAATGGTGATGAATTTAGCTATAAGAATTTGGATAATAATAGGAACTACTGCAACCATGAAGCTATTAATAACTTAAATCATTCCAATGATAATGGTTATTCGTGGATTTGTAGAGAATTTAAAATTACAAGAAACAATTTCCAAAATAATGATTATTATTTACTTTTTAATAATGAATCAATCCATAATGGTAATTATTGGTTTATGGATAATATAAACAATCTTTCCTCTGATGTAAACATTAGCACCATCACTAATGAAAAAATAGATTTAAATAATTATTTTTCAGAAGTTTTAGAAAATGAAAGTTCAATGATATTTTATATTCATTTTAAAGTTAAAAATACTGATTTAAAGGATTTTAATTGTGTTTTGGTTGGTATAAATGATAAAATTGATATTAATACCCTGAACATTGACTACTTTAAAGAACAAGTTTGTAATTTTGTAATGATGACTTCTTACTAGCTATTTAATAGAAATTAAAAAAAATAGGATATCGGCACAAAAAGTGCTCCATTCTCAGGGACAATAATTGGAAATGTTGTAGTCAATGGAAGTATCAATGCTAATACTGGTGGAGTTGGTATACAAGGTTCTGGTGCAGGTTCTAATACAAAAACAGGATTTGTAGACCCTACAATAAAATAAAAATTAGCTACTGGAAAATCTACAGCTCATGGTGGAACAAACAATAATAAAGGAGTAGTAATCGAAGGAGGTATTGAAATTAATGTACCTCAAACAAAAATAGCTGATGTTTCAACAGGTCAAGAATTAGCCGATATAGTCGCTGATGAAATAGTTGAAGTGTTAAAAAAAGAAGTAGTTAGGTCTGGATAATTATCTTCTTTTTAATTTAGAATTAATACTACTTAATAGCCAAATTATAGAAATTCCAAATATTAAAAAAATCAAACTTGATAAAAAATTAAAAAAATTAACTATATCATTTACATACACAATATCATTCTCCTTTTTATTAAATAATACTTTATTATATATTATATTAACATTAAAACTATATAAACATTACTATATATAAAAAATAGCTAAAAGTAGCTAAAAAATACCTATTACATATATATGTAATACTATAAAAAATGTGAAAAAATTTACTAAAAGATAGCTACTGCAACTGTAACCCCACCAATAGCAGTTTTTTTGTGTATTAATCTTGATTTTGAATTTTCTTCCTCATTAACACCTATTAATGCAGCAGGTTCACAAACCCCAATAATCCCAAATTTTTCTTCTACAAACTTTGAATGTGAAATATCAAAGTCTTTTAATTTTTTTATTTCATCCAGATTAATAATTTTTAAAGGTAATTTTAACTTTTCTGCAGATTCTAAAATACCCACTTCTTCTGCCTTTATTTCAGCTGTAGCTAGGGAATTAATTCTTTCAATGGGTAAATTTAAATTATTTAAGCCCTCGTTTATTGCATTTACAACTTTTTCTTTTGAAATATTAGATTTTGCACCTATTCCAACAACAAGATTCCTTTCTCTAAAAATCATTCTCTCTTTACCACATATAGCTACAATATCATAATTTTTATTAGCTATATTTATTATTGCGTTAATATCTACAGAGGATACTTCAGAGTGTGTATTTTTTATTGAAGGTTCTTCATTTTTCAGGTCAATGATTTCAACTGTATTGTGATTTTTACTCTTTAAATAATTATTTATATCATCAATATAATTAATTTTTTTCTTACTTTTAATGTTAACAAATAAATATACTTTTTTATCTTCTAATATAGATTTATTAAAGTATAAAATCTCATCTTTATTAATAATTTCCCAATAATATTTATTAGCTAAGGTATCAATTCCTATTTTATTATTTACATCGGTAGCTGTTGTTATTACAGGTTCTGAATTAATCAATTTAGCTATCTTTTCTGTTAACTCATTGGCTCTTCCTAAATGACCTGAAACTAAACTAATAGCATATTTCCCATTTTCATCCATAGCTATAACTGCAGGGTCTCTTATTTTACTCTGAATATATGGAGCTATACTTCTTATAATTATTCCTGTAGCCATAATCCCAATTATAGCATCATAGCTAATGTTTTGCTTATTAAAAATATTATTTATGTTTTCTTTAATATTTTTATGAAAAGTATCAGCACGAATTATGGTGGGGTCTTTATCTAAAATTTCTTTTAAGTTATCTGATATGACCTTTCCTTTATTTGTTACTGATAAAATAGCTATTTTCATATAATTCACCAAATATATAAAAAAAATTATATATAAAAAATTATAATTTTAAGATTTAAAAATAATAAGGAAAATAATCAATTAAACAGAAGAATATAAAGCATCTTCTAAAATGTCTTTATCACATTGTAAAGTAATGATGTTTGTTCTTCCTTTTCCCCGGCCTCTTGAAATAGTGTTGGTTGAAATTATTCCAAGCATTTCAAGTTCATTAATAAAATCGAATATCCTTCTATAGGAAACTGTGTCTCCCTTTGCAATTTCTTTGTATGTATCATAAAGTTTTCCAGAAATAATCTCTTCTTTTTCTAGGGTAAGTTTTAAAATAGACTCCAAAACTCTCTGTTGCTGAGTTGGAAGTGTAGATATAAGGTCTGTAACTTTATTATGCTCAATTTTATCTTTAGCTTCTCTAACCATTTCTCCTTGAATGGTTTTGGATTCTTTCTCATCAGCTATTTCACCAGCTGTTCTAAGAAGATCTAATGCATATCTTGCATCTCCTTCTTCTTTAGCTGCCATAGCTGCACATAACGGAATAACATCACTTCCAAGAATGTTATCGTCAAAAGCTAATTTTGATCTCTCTTCTAAAATATCCACAAGTTGTTGAGCAACATAAGGTGGAAAGACTATTTCTCTATCTCTAAAACTACTTAAAACACGGCTTTTAATGAATTTTTTAAAATCAACATAATTACTGATTGATAAAATTGAAACATTATCGGTTCTAGTGAGGGTATAAAGAATTCCATCCCCATCATTTTTAAGAAGAATATCAATCTCATCTAAAATTACTATAAGAATTATTCTTTTCCCATATACTTTTGTTTTAAGAACATTTCTAAAAGTATTTATTACTTCGCCCTTTGTCCAACCTCTATAAGGAACATCTCGCCCCATTAGTTGACAAAGTCTTGCTATTACCTGATATTCAGTAGTGTAATCTGTACATCTAATATATTCAGTTCTAATTTCTACTTCTTTATCAGCTGCAAAATCTTGCAATTGGTTCATAGCAAATTTAGCTACTGCAGTCTTTCCAGTTCCAGTTTTTCCAAAAATTGTAACATCAGAGGGAGTTATATTTTTTAAAGCATCTAACCAGTATGTAGCTATTGCCTCAATTTGTTCTGTCCTATGTGGTAAATTGTCAGGTAAAAATCTATGATCTAAAGACTGTTTATCTTTAAATACTGACCCTCTTTCCTGTAACCCCTCAAAAATATTTGTTGCCATTAAATCAACCCTATGTTTAATTCTAAAATAGGGAATTTAAACTAAAAAATTGATAATTCAATTAATAATTTAAATAACCGTGTTAAGTGTGATAATATATAATTGTTTAAAACCATTCCTACTATATTATAAAATTTCATTAAAAAATATAATAATATTGTAATAGATACTTTATTAATTAGTAAGCCAATTCAGTTGAATATAACCCCACGAAATATTAACTAATAAATTTACTAATTATATAATTTTAGATATTTTATAATAATTATAAAATTTTAGATATTATATAAATTATAAAATTTAGATATTGTATAAAATTATTATAATTATAAAATTTTATTAAAATACTTATAAAAATTATATGAATTTACAAAATTTTAGTAATATTTCATATAAAAATTACATGTATTTATTAAAAAATTTATTATCTTTTTATAAACTTCAAGTGTATCTTTTGGTTCAAGTGTAATATTAGAAGTCAAACCTTATAAACCTATTTATTAAAAAATTTCATATTAATAATAAAAATTATAAAATTACTTAAATCCCTTTAAAAGATATTTTAATATTATTTTATTAATTTTTACAAATAAATCCTATTATAATAATACAAATCATTATAAAAACTAGTAATTTAGCTATTTTTAAAAATATAATTAATTTTATATAAATATTTTTATTATATAGAATAAATAGAAATATATTTATTAATCAACTCTTTGATAATCCTTAAATTGTCTAATAATTATTGATTTTATGTCTTGGATTTAATGTTAATAATATTGATTACAAATTATAATAATATTATACAATTCAATGAAAGCTATATAATTTTTATTAAAAAAAGGACGTTCATTTCAAGTGTAAAAAAATTTAATTTTTTCTAAAACTTCAAATTAGTTATAAAAAATAAATAAAAACTAAAAAACAAAAAGTAGAAATTTAAAAATTTATTTTATTAGAAAAATATTATATAATTATAAAAAATAACCTAAATAACTCCAAAAAATTATTCAAATAAATCATAACTATTTTTAAAAAAAAATATCTTAAAAAAATCAATAAAATTATCATATATTAACAATTAATAGAAAACAATTTTTTTAGATATGAACCATAGTAAATAAAATAATAATAAAAAACTTTTTTAAATATACTATAAGATTTTAAAAATAAAAAATATGTTTTTGTGTGAGAGGTGTATTTCAAGTGTAAAACTAATTACCCATGGGTGAGAAAATCTAAAGATGTATTTCAAGTGAAAAATCCATCAAATAATATTATGCTAATTTTTCAATAATACTTTTAAAAGATAAAAAATCAGTTAAAAAGAAATTTCAGATAAATTTTTCCTTATTTATTTAAAAAAACATTGAAATATTAGCTATTTAATAATATAATAAATTAAAAACTTTTTATTCATTAAATTATAAAAACATATAACTTATATGGCTAATAACAATGTTTTATTAATTTTAATCAAAGAAAGAGAGATTCATTTCAAGTGTTTTCACTTGCAATATACCTCTTTAATCATAGTTTATAGAAAAACATGTTTCACTTGAAAAATACCTCTCACACTATTTTATTATTTTTATATATCATCTATTATAAAAATAACATAATATAGTAAATATTAATTAAAAATTAAAAAAATAATATATAAAATTAACATAAAATAAATAAAAAATTTAATAAATAAAAAATAATATAAAATGAAAATTAATAAATAAAAATCAATAAATAAAAAATAAAATTAATGATTAAAAATATGATTATTTAATTGAATAAATTAATTTAATCAAAGATTAGACATTATTTCTATTAAACAAACATAGAATCATTTTTTCCAACTGATCCTTCTTCAACTTCTCCAAATGTTTTTCCAGCTATCCATAAACATTGAAGTTTGCCTTTAAATACTTTTTTTATAGCCATTATTAAACTATGTTTTGTTATTCCATCTTCAAACATTTCTTCTGAAATAACGAATCTTTGAAGAACATTACTTGGATGTTCCAATTCAAAATCAAGTAAAAATTGGTTTAAAGCAAATCTGATATCCCAAATAAATTCTTCTCTCTTTTTTTCAGAAGCATCTTTTATTAAAGCTACTTGTTCTGGAGCTATTTCGGAAGCACATCCTATTAAAATCATATCATCTTTGTGTTTTGGTTGAATTAAATCAAGAACATGATCTTCAGGATAGTTAACAAGAAAATGGAAGTTAGCAGTTTCATCTTGAATTTGTTCTTTAAATAGACCCTCTTGTACAAGCCAATCTCTAATTATTTTTTCATCAATCATATAATCACTGTTATTTTAATTTTTTAGTTATAATTAAGTATATTTTATTTATTTAATGTAATTATAATTTAATATACATAATATATTTTTATTTATATTATTAATAATTAATTTATTATTGTTCTTTACATTATTTTTAATGATTATTAAAATTTATTTTTAATAATATTCTTTAATATAGCCATTCTAACAGGCACACCATAAAATGCTTGTTCAAAGTACTTATTATATTTTGTATTATCAACATCAGTAGATATTTCATCAACACGAGGAAGAGGATGCATGACAATAAGATCTTTTCCATTAAGAAGCTTTTTATTAATATGATAAGCTCCCTTGATTTTTGAATATTCCTCTGCATCGGGAAATCGTTCTTTTTGTATTCTTGTCACATAAAGAACATCAATGTCATCAATAACATCTTTTAAATTACTGGTTTGATAAAATTTAACATTATTTTTTTCTAAATCATGGAGAGTTTCATTAGGCATTTTTAATTCACTTGGAGCAACAAAATTCATTTCAACGTTAAAGTGACCAAGTGCATAAGCTAATGAGTGTACTGTTCGCCCATATTTTAAATCTCCAACTAATGCAACATTTAATCCTTTGATTTCATCAAAATTTCTTTTAATTGTATATAAATCAAGAAGTGTTTGAGTAGGATGTTGTCCTGCACCATCTCCTGCGTTTATTATAGGAACATCAACAATGTTTGATATGAACTTTGCAGCTCCTTCAAGATTGTGACGGATAACAATGGCATCAGAATAAGCTTCAAACATTTTAGAGGTATCAGCTAATGTTTCACCTTTAGAAACGGAACTAGCCGAACTTCCAGCAAAACCCACACAATCACCTCCAAGACGCATCATAGCAGATTCAAAAGAAAGACGAGTTCGTGTAGATGGTTCAAAAAACATCATTCCTAATATTTTACCAGATAACTCTTCTGATTTTTCTTCTGATTTAGCTATTTTCTCAAGATTTTCAGCTTCATTTAAAATAAATTCAATATCTTTCTTTTGAAAATCTTTAATTGAAATTACATTTTTTAAATTGAAAATTTTAACCACTCTCAATAGCTATCTAAATTTTTATTTAAATTAAATTATTTTTATTAAATTCCAATATAATATATTATCTTCATTAATATTTAGTTTTTTATTCTATTAAAACTAATGATAATAATATTAATTTAGCTATAATTGATTTATAATGTTAATTTATAATTTTCTCCCAAAGAGTAAATATCCACTATGACCTACCATTCTTGTTTTAGGCCGCACACCCTGAGTTCTTACTTCTATACCTCGTTCCAGGGTTTCAATAATATCTAAATCAACAAAACCAACTTTTTTAGCTATTTTATAAGAAATCTCAATTTGATCTATATAAGGAGCATAAATAGCTAAATAACCCCCTAAATTCAAACAGTCATAAACATTTTCAAATATTTCATAAGGTTTAATAAGATCAAGAAAAACTAAATCAATTTTATCCTCATCAATTCCTTCTTTTATATCTTTATTTTTAATTTCAATAATATTTTCTAAACCAAAGGATTCAATATTTTTTTTAGCTACTTCAGCAAAATCTTCTCTAATTTCATAGCTATAAACTCCACCAGAAGATCCTACAATATTTCCAAAGTTTAATGCTATGGCCCCTGCACCAGTACCAGCATCAACAACCCTACTTCCACTACCAATTCCAGTTCGAGCTATGACAGTTCCAATATCTTTTTGAATAAGTATTGAGCAACGTCTATCCATTAAATCTATAAAATCATTAACATTTGGCTTGATTACTTTAAATTCTTTATTGAGATGTGTTTTTAAAGTTAATCCCACTTCAGCATTAGCTATATCTTCCTGAGATATAATTCCTAAATCACTATGAAAATCTGAAATTTCATTGATTAAGTATTTTTTTCCTCGCTCATCCATTAAAATTATCAATTAATCACCAGTACATATAGATATTATTAGCTATTTTTATTATATTCACTATTTATTTTATATTATTAATATTTTTTTAATATTCATTTTATTTTAAAATTATTTATTTTATTATAAAAATTATTTATTTTATTTAAAAATTTTAGATATTATATAAAAATATAATTATAGTTTATAAAAATTTTAGATATTATATAAAAACATGATAATTAAGAAATTTATAAAAATTTTATATTTTTATTAAATAAGGTCCATGATTTATTTAACAGATTATTTTTCAAATGCTCTCATAAATTATTTAAGTATGATTTACAAAAATAAATTACATGGATAGATATATTAAACATCCATTTATCAAAGCTAACACAGCTGAAGCAAGATTATATCAGCAAATTTTAGCTGCAAATGTGTTAAAAAATGGAAATACAATGATTGTGGCCCCAACTGCTTTGGGTAAAACATTAATCGCTGTTCTTGTAGCGGCAGAAAGGTTAAAAAAGATTAAAGGTTCTAAAGTTCTTATCCTCGCTCCAAGTAAACCATTAACTATTCAACATGAAGAAAATTTTAGAAATTTTCTCACAGTAAAATGTACTTCTATTACAGGTGCAGTTAAAGTGGATGATAGGAAAAAGCGCTGGGAAGAATCTCAAGTTATATGTGCTACTCCACAAACTGTAGAATCTGATTTACTTAACAGACGTTATGACCTTGAAGATGTTTCTCTTATTGTGTTTGATGAATGTCATCATGCAGTAGGATCTTATGCTTATGTATACCTTGGAGCAAGATATGTAAGAACTGCTAAAGCACATTTGATACTTGGTCTTACAGCTTCTCCAGGTTCTGATCAAGGAAAAATTCGAGAAGTTTGTGAAAATTTATTCATTGAGGATGTTGTTGTAAAAACTGAAGACGATCCTGATGTAAAACCTTATTTTAATCCAATTGAAATTGATTGGGTTAAGGTTAAAATGAGTAAAGAGCTTGAAAAAATTAAAGAACATATTAACAAAGCTCTTAAAAGCAGATTAAGAATACTTAAAAACATTAGTGTAATAAAAACTATTTCTGTAAATAAAATTGATATATTGAAAGCAAGAGGGGTTGTTCAAAATAGAATAGCTAGAGCTACTTCACCACCAAAAGAATGTTACGCCGCAATATCTATTATTAGCTCAGTTATTAATCTTCAGCACGCTTTAGAACTTCTTGAAACTCAAGGAATAGCTACTTTTAATAAATACATTGGGAGGCTTCGAAAAAAGACTACTAAAGCAGCTAAAAGTCTTTTAAGTGACGCTGATTTTTCTTTAGCTATTAGCTTAGCTAAAAATGCTGAAAAACATGGATGGGAACATCCTAAACTACAAAAATTAATTGAATTATTAAAAGAAGAATTAAATTTAGATAAAAAACAAAAAACATTAGTTAAAATTGATAAAAAAGAAAAAAATCAAAAAGTCATAGTATTTACTCAGTTTAGGGATACTCTTGAAACAATTTATCAAAAATGTGAAAAAGAAGGCATTAAATCTGTTAAATTCTTTGGTCAAGGTTCAAGAGATGGTGAAAAAGGCCTGACTCAAGCTGAACAAAAAAAAATTATTAAATCATTTAAAATGGGAAACTATGATGTTTTAATTTCAACTAGTGTTGCAGAAGAAGGAATCGATATTCCTGCTGTAGATTTGGTTATTCTTTATGAACCAGTTCCTTCTGAAGTTCGGATGATACAAAGAAGAGGTAGAACTGGAAGAAAAGATACTGGAAAAATGAAAGTTTTAATAGCTGAGGGAACAAGAGACGAAGGTTATTACTGGGCTAGTATTAATAAAGAAAGAAAGATGAAAGAACAGCTAATTGATAAAGATTCTCTTAAAAAATTAAATGTTAATTCTTCTGATAAAATTAAAGATAATGAAATTAATTCAAAAATTATTGGACGAAAGTTAGAAATTGGAATTGAAAGATATGATGAATCAGATGATGATAACAAAGAAGTAACTGATTTTGATAATAATTCTGATTCTACTATTATTTCTAATAATTCAAAACTAGAATCTAAAGAAACTAAAAATAAGATAATAAATTATAATGAAGAAAAATTAAACAATGTAATTGATAATTCTTCTTCATTTGACAGCATAAAATCCTCTAAAGGCCAAAAAGTTTTAGTTTATGCAGACTCAAGAGAAGGAAATTCAAAGGTTCTAAGAGCTTTAGATTCTATCAATGTGGATGTCCGTATCAAAACTATGGTGGCAGGAGACTATCAAGTTAGTGATGATGTTGCTATTGAAAGAAAAACTGCTAAAGATTTTATTGATTCCATCGTTGATAAACGACTTTATAAGCAAGGAAGAGTATTACAAGAAGAATTTAAAAAACCTATTTTAATCTTGGAAGGGGACGATTTCTATTCTGGATTTTTATCCCCAGATGCTATTAGAGGTTCTATAGCATCAATTGCCCTGGATTTTGGAATTTCCATTATTCCAACTAGAAACCCAGAAGACACTGCAGCTATGATTAAAAGAATTGCTATTCGTGAACAAAATGGAAGTACTCCAAATATCCAAATTAGAACCGAACGAAAACCTGTAAACATTTGGGAACAACAATTATTTATAATTGAATCATTACCAAGTATAGGGCCAGTTACTGCAAAAAAACTACTTGAAAAGTTTGGTTCAGTTAATAAGGTAATTAATGCCAAAACCACAGAACTTCAAGAAATTAATGGAATTGGAATTAAAACTGCTGAAAATATTAGAAAAGTTCTTGATAGTAAGTATTTACATTTTAAAAAAAATATTAAAGATAAAAAGTTAGTTTAATCTTTAAATTAAAATATTAGTTATTTAACTCAAAAAATTTCTACTTATTTTATATCTTCAAAATATTCCCAAATTTCAGGATACTTTTCACTAACTGCTTTATCAATTAACTCAGATGCTTCTTTACTAATACTAAATTCTGGGCGTGTTTTTCTTAAATATCTAAAGACAGCACTTGATTTTGCTGACCATAAAGTTATTCTAGGATTTTCAGCTATTATTTCTTTTACTTCATCAATTGCAGCTATTTCATAATCCCTTAATTCAAAATTTTCAATGGTTACTTCTGTTTCATCATTAATTTCTTCTATTATTTCTCCACCACTTTCTAAATTTTCTTCAATTGCTTTTTCTTTTATTATTTCCTCAGTAATTATCTCAACATTATCATTTTCTTTTTCTAATTCATTATTTACATCTTTTAATTCTTCGGTTATATCATCAATTTCTTGTTCTTCTTTGATTCCTTCAATTTTTTCTTCATTATCTTCTTCTATGTTAGGTATTAATGAGTCTAATCCTCGTCCTAATCCTCTTTTTTTATTAATTTTTGCCATTTTATCATTCCTTAATTGTTTATCCTGATTAATTATTAATCATCAATTTCTATTACTTCTTTAGCTAAATTTAAATATGAAATTGCTCCTCTACTTTCTTCATCATACAATATACACGGTAAACCATAACTTGGAGCTTCTGCTAATCGAATATTTCTCCCAATAACTGTTTTAAATATACGTTCTCTATTTCCAAGTTTTTCTTTTAGCTCACTATATACTTCTTGTCCTAATCTTGTTCTTGAATCGTATAATGTTAACAATATTCCTTTTATTGGAGATGGACTTTTCAAACGATTTTCAACTAGATGAATAGTATTAAATAAGTCAGCTAATCCTTCTAAAGCAAAATATTCTGCCTGTATTGGAATTATTAAGCTATCACTAGCTACCAACCCATTTATAGTTATTATTCCTAATGAAGGTGGAAGATCTATTATTATATAATCAAATATTTCATCCACATTTTTTAATAATTCTTTTAAAATTAGGTGATAGTTATCAATTTGGCTTAGTTCAACTTCTACTCCACTTAAAGATATATTACTAGGCAATATATACAAATTTTTAACCATAGTTGGTTTTATTGCTTTTTTTACACTTATTTGTCCACTTATTGCTGCATAAATACTATCTTCTAATGAAGTTTTATCTATTCCAAAGCTTGTTGTAGCATTACCTTGAGGATCCATGTCTACTATTAATACTGACTTTCCTAAGCTTGCTAAAGAAGCAGCTAAGTTAACAGCCGTTGTTGTTTTTCCACAACCACCTTTTTGATTTATTATAGCTATCGTTTCTCCCATATAATCATCCGTTACGTTTATTATTCAATTTTTTTATTATATGTTTTCATTTTTTTCTTTTAAGTTTTAACTTTTATTTTATATATTCTAATTTATAATTTATAAGTTTTACTATTTAATTTATAATTTATAACTTTTATCATATAATTTTTAACTTATATTTTTTAAGTTATTATTTATTTCTTATATGCTATACTTTATTATTTATAACTTAGTATTTATAACTTACTATTTATAATTTATTATTTATAATTTATTATTTATAAATTATAAATTTTAATAAATAAGTTATTTCTTATAACTTATATATAATAATTATTAACTTATAATTTATTATTTTTAATAAATAACTTAATAGTTATAAGTTATAACTCATTAATATTTAGTTTTTATTTTAGTAATATTCGATATATGAAAGGAATATATAATTAAAAAGGTTATAAAAAGTAATTTACTAATAATAATGAAAAATGATATTAATTATTCTAATAATAAAAATTCTAAATCTAATTAAAAGAATATAATAAATTAAATATCTATAAAATTAAATAAATAAAAAAATAAGTAAATAAAAAGAAAATAAAGAAATTAAAAATAAATAAAAAAATAAGAAAATAAAAATAAATAAAAAAATAATAAAACAAAGTAATATTAGATTTGCTCGTCTTCATCAAGAGCTAATCTCATATTGTCAGGATCTTGTGGCAAATGAGCTAAAAAGTCTTCTGCAGATCTTCTAACATCTCTTGAACCTATTATATATCTTCCAACAACAATAATATCTGCTCCAGAGCTAATAGCTTCTCCAACTTTTTCAGGTGTGATTCCACCAGCCACAGCAACAAGACCACGTGGGCCAATGAGCTTTTTAATCTCTTTAATATTACCCCATTCAGTCATTTCACTCACATCTTCGCCTTTTTCAGCCATGGATGTTTCAAGATCAACATTCCTGTGAAGGAGTACGATATCTGGTTTGAGATTATCTTGGATTTGATTAAGTTTTTCTTTAAATCCATCTACATTCATCATGTCAAGAATAGAGTATATTCCTTGTTTTTGAGCTTCATGGATAGCTTTTTCAATAGATTCAATAGTACCAAGTCCAGAAATAGCTACTGCATCAGCAGTTTCATCAGCTGCCATTTTAATTTCTACACGACCAACATCTAAAGTTTTTAAATCAGCAATAATAAAAGCATCTGGTCGTATTGCTCTGATTTTACTTACAACTCCAACACCGAATTTTTTAATAAGAGGTGTTCCAGCTTCAAGTAAAACTCTTTCTCTATCAGGTACAGCTTCAATTACTTTTTCCATAGTATCTAAATTATCTAAATCAAGGGCAACTTGAACATATGGAGGAGACCATAATCTTGTAACTCTGAATCCCATAATTGGATGAGTTCCTCTATCTTTTTCAGATAATACTTTCTCAATTTCTGGATAGTCTGACATAGCTCTTCTGATAGCTAATTTAGTAGCTCCATAGTTATATTGATAGATTTTCCGATAATCTTCTGCTTCTGGGTGTATAAATACACTTACCAATATTACAAGGTCTTCAGCTTGATCTTTTGGAATAAGACCTTCTTCAACTGCATCAGCTACAGCTCTTCCTACTGCAGTTTGAGCAGGTCCAAATATTTTACTTGCATCATTTAAATCCCCTACAGTAACTTTTGGAATTATTAAAGTAGATGGCTTTGTCATTAAATTAGGTCTAATTACAGATAATAATGGAGTGTGGCCCATTGATAATTGACTGATACCAGTTGCAAATGCAGTTCCTACTGGACCTTCTTTATTACCAATAATTAAATCAACATGAGCTAATTCATTTCCATCTCCAATAAGTGCTTCTCCTATTTTGTACATTCAATACCTCCGAATTCATGAATTTTATATTTTTTATTAATTTGATATATATAAGAATAGCTTTGTTTTTAGTTAATATAATATTTACTATATTAAATATTCTTTTTATATAAATAAGTAGTACCAGTTATGAGAGATTTAAATTTAAAATAATAAATTCATATAAATAAAATAGATATTTGTTCAATGTAAGTCAGAAAATAGCTAATTGTTTGAAAAAGAGCATGATTTTCAAGTGAATACTTAAAAATATATATTAATTAGCTATAAACAATTTTGGGGTTTATTAATTATTGTTTTTTATTTTGGGTGGTTACCTCTTGATATGTTCTCCAAATATGAAATTTGGAGCTTTTGGGTGAAATATATTAGAAATTAATCATTGTTTCCTCTTTATATAACTCTTTTGAGCCATATGGGTGAGGCGTAAATTCCCCTAATATAGGGTACAAATTTTTTTCTGACTTATTTTTACACATTGAACAAAATTTAGGACTTTTTATGAGGTGAGTCCTTTGGCATATTTCCGCCAAACATACTTTATTTATCATCATATATAAATATATTCTTTTTTTCATTAATTAAAGAGTGTATATTTATTTTTATAGTGTAATATTTAATCTATACTCTTATTTAATTTTTTAAAAGAATATTTATATGAGTTTATAAATTATTTTTATCCTATACTTTTTTTATCAATAAGTAAATTTTAGTTGTCATGTATTTTTTAATTGATATTATAATTTAATTTTAAACAATAAAATAAATTATAATAGTTAAAAAAATTTTATAAATATAATATATTAATAAAAAAATTTAAAATATAAATAAAATATAATAAATTAAAAATTTTAAAATAAAAAATTAAAAATAAAAAGAAAATAAGACATTATTTAATAAAAAAATTAAAAATAAAAAGAAAATAAGACATTAAATTAATAAAAAAAATAAAAAGAAGTTTTCAAAATAAATTAATGAAAACCCTTAATGCAACTATAGCTTATTTAAAATTAATTCTTGTAGAAAGATTTCGTGGAATAGGTAACTTTTTAAATGGTTTTTCCATGGTTTTTGATAGTACTTGATAAACTACCTCATCAACATCCATGTCTTTCTTTTCACCAGTTTCTCTTATAGTAACATTTAATTTACCTGTTTCTATTTCTTTATCTCCAACAACTATTGTAAATGGAACCCAATCAGTACCAGCATTTCTTATTTTTTTACCTACTCTCTCATCTCTATTATCAACATCTACTCTTATATTGTTGAGAGCTAACTCATCAGCTATTTGATTTGCAAATTCAATATGGTTTTCACCAACAGGTATAACTCTAACTTGGGTAGGAGATAGCCAGATAGGTAACATAGGTGGCTTCTGATTTATTTCAATAGCTGTTTTTTCTAACAAACTACATATTACTCTTTCAATACTTCCAGTTGGACTACAGTGAAGGATAATAGGATGTTCTTCTTTTTCTTCTTTGTTTAGATAGTTGATATCAAATCTTTTCCCACTTTCAACATCTATTTGAACGGTTGGGTTTTCGATTGGACGACCTAAATAATCAATAGCTGCAAAATCCATTTTACATACCCAATAGTGTTTTCGCTCAGGTAAGATTTCTAATATTAGTGGCTTTCCAATTCTCTCTGCAGTTTTATACATCCAATCCTTGTTTTCATCATAAAAATCTTGGGTAGCTCTAAACATTACTTCATAATTTACATTAAAATCCTTTCCAGTTTGAGCACACATATCCACTTGTTTATCAAATTCTACAAGTGATTGATCTATATCCTCACATATTGTATGCATATCTGGCATTGTGAACCCTCTTAAACGTTTAAGCCCTACTACTTCTCCTCTCTTTTCATATCTGAAACTATATGTAGATAGTTCATAAACTCTAGCTGGAAGGTTTTTCCAGGTTAAAAATGAGTCTCCTAATACTCTAAAAGCTCCAAAACAACAAGCAAATCTAAGCATCAATTCTTTTTTTGTTTTAATTTTATACTGTCGTTCACCAAATTTTTCAGCATGTTCTTTTATTGCTTCATTATCTAAATCATACATTACTGGAGTTTCAATAGGCATAGCTCCTAAATCAGTAACTAAATTATACACATAATCAGATAAAAGATCTCTTATAAGACGACCTTTAGGATACCATTTTAAATGACCAACATCAGATGCACTTTCATAATCAGCTAATTCTTTTTCTCTCATTAACTTAACATGAGGAGGTTCTTTATCTTTACTCTTCCCTGTTCCAAGTTCATAGCTAGCTAATCTTTTTAAATCAGATTTTTTTTCATATTTGTAAGCTTCTGCATCTTCTAATTTACCCTCATCTAATATATAGAATTTTGATGGTTTTCTTACTTCTTCAGCAATTTCATCTGGACTTATTTCAATATGATCAACATTTCTTGATAGCTCTGAAAGAGGGTGACCTTTACAAGAGATTTCAAATGATTTATACCAACCAAATGGAACTCTGTATACTTCAAATCCTCTAGCATCTAACTCAGCTTCAGCCTCTTTTAATATAGCTATAGCTACTTTTGGAGATGAGAGTGAGGATGACAAGTGTGCATATGGATAAATAACAATATTTTTAGCATTAACTTGTTTATTAACACTTTTTATTTCTTCTATTAAGTTATTAACAACAGTTGCAGGATTTTTTTCATCTTCCTTTTCAACTGCTATAAATACTACTAATGATTCTTCAAAACTCCCTTCTTCTGCTTCTACTTCAATTTCTTCAGCTATCGGAGTCTTATTTTTTGTTTTATATTTTAAATAATCAGAATGAACTAATAATATTCGCATTGTATCTCTTTTCCTTATTTTCATTGATAATATTTAATTAGATTTAATTATTTATTTTGTTTTTAATTCTATTTATATTATGTTAATATTTTTATAATTTTATGTATTTGTTATGTTAAATTTTTATATAATAATAAAAGTTATTTTAAAATTGATTTTCTTTCACTTGAAATATATGTCTTTTTTTTTAATTGTAAAACAAAAAAAAATATTATTAGATTTAAAATAATTTTTATTATACAATTTTTCTTTTTTATAGAAGATACTTATTTTTTATCCTAATTATCTTATTTCAACTATACAATGACTTTTTAAATTATTTTTAGATAATTTTTTCATGAAAATTTTATACTTACACTTGAAACACATGTCAATATTTTAAATTTAACTAAAAATATAAAAATTAATTTTAAATAATGAGCTATAGTATGTATATTTATTTAAAACTCTTAAAAATTATTTGAAAATAATATAGGGTGTTAAATTTACATATTTTATAGAATTAAATAAATTTAAACATTTATAATAAGAACTGAAATAAAATGAGATTAATAAAAAAATAAAAAAAAAGAAAAAAATAAAATAAAAGAGAAAAATAAAAAAAATATTTCTCTTTTAATCTTTTCCTTTGACAAATACACCGAGAACAGCTAAAAGACCTAGAATCATTCCAATAATTGGGATTCCAGTTCCTTTCATACTAGCTTCAGCATTTACGGTTTTAATATTTCCACCATAACCTGTTTGTCCATTAGTGTTAGCATTATATGCTCCACTTTCTGGCCCTGCAATAGCGACTTTTTTGTTGACAGAATCGTCGCTTTCTTCAGAGAATGGGTTATAGTTATATTTGTTTGAATCAGCAAAGACTCCTGGGTTGAAAAACACCCCAAAAGATGGCTGAATAGATGGAGTAATTCCACCAACAAAATGTACACTAAATCCAAATGCTTCGTTATCTGATTTAAGTCTAAATACAAAGTTTTGATTTCTAAATCCAGTTAAAGCATAGTTATAATCTGTATTTGAATTTATTGTAATTGTCCTTCCATTAGGTAATGTTAAATAAACATCAAAGGAAGGTAGTGCATTACGTTCAAAACTAACAGGAATATTAGTTGTTAGACTATAACCAAGATTAGCTAGTTCTCCTCCAGGATAGTTTACTGCTTTGTTTGTTAAAGCAACATTTTTATCTGCATCGAGCTGAACCATGAAATATACATTCTTAACGATACTTTCAGTACCGAAAGACTTTATAATTCCAGCATTATTGCCCCACCAATTAAAATCGAGATTAGTAGCAAATCCATCACTAATAATATCGTAACCGTTTTCTACAAAACGATTATAGTTAATTGTATTATATGATGCAGTTTTTAAAACTTCAAATGTGAATCCGTTATTAATGAAGTTACAGCTTTTTATTAAAGCTCCTTCACTAGTTAATTGGACACCAATCATGTTTCGTGTAAAGTTAGAACTGAGTAGCTCTAGTTTACCACAGTCTCTTATAGCAAGACCATTATCTGCGAATTCACAATTTTTAACATTTAAAGTTCCATAATTATTGATTGTAACTACTCCAGAATTTGCTCCGGAATTCATGAAAGTAATTCCATAAATGTTAACAATAGCACTAGGGTCTATATCAAATATAGTTTTACCTTCGCCATCAATAATTGTTTTTCCTGTTCCTTTTTTTGCGTAAGCAGCGCCCTGAATTGTTATGTTTTTATTGATAGTAATGTCTCTGTTATTCACTCCTTTATATGTTCCACTCATCAATGTGATAACATCACCATTAGAACTACTGGTTACAGCATCTAGAATGTTATCATTGTCAACAATAGCGGATTGTAGAGGACCTACAGTGACTTCTGCCGCTGAGACAGAACCGACTACAACAAAAAAGACAAGAGTTAAGAGTATTAAACCCATAACTGCAGGTTGTGTATTTGTCCAACCTATCTTGACCATTTTTACCTCCTAAAACATCCAATGTTTTAAAATAAAGATATAAGCTCACTTAATCTTTAATCTAACATCAAATGGTTTCAGATACATTACTTGATATATCAAATAATACTACTAGTAAAAATTTAGCAATAAATTTTATTATTAAAATTTTTCACATTGCAAGTTGATTACTAATAGTATGCGAATGTATGTTCTGCATTATATATAAACTTTTTTGTTCTTTAATTAACAAAATGTTTATATTTTTATTTAATTTCTTACAAATTTTATAAATTATTAAATATAAAACAATATTTTTTAAACGCTATTTATTCCTACATCTACTTTTTTTAATGAATATTCTCTATTTTTACTATTTATATATAAACTAATTTTTTACTTTATGTATAATATTTTATAATTTATAAATGAGATTTTATTTTAATGTAGAAATTATATATTTTTTATTTTATTTTAATGTAGAAATTATATATTTTTTATTTTATTTTAATGTAGAAATTATATATTTTTTATTTTATTTTAATGTAGAAATTATATATTTTTTACTTTAATGTAGAAATTATATATTTTTTATTTTATTTTATTTTAATGTAGAAATTATTAAAAAGTTCATTTATAATTAAATTTATTAAGAATGAATTACATAAATTATTTTAATATATAACGATTATTTATTCATATAAATAATAATAAAAATTGAATTATAAATATTTTAATGTGAGGTATGGTGATATTATGGATTTAATTGGAAAACCTATTGAAATTAGTAGTTTAGCAGAGTACCAAGAAGGTTCTGTAGTCAGTTCTGAAATTATTAAAAAAGAAGTTGGAACAGTTACAATTTTTGCTTTTGATAAAGGTCAAGGTTTAAGTGAGCACAGTGCTCCTTTTGATGCATTAGTTCAAATTGTAGATGGTGTAGGAGAAATTTCAATTGATGGAAATAAGAATAATGTTAAAAAAGGCGAGTTTATTATCATGCCTGCTAATATTCCCCATGCTCTATTTGCTAATGAACCTTTTAAAATGATGTTAATAATGATAAGATCTGAAAAATAGTTAATTTTTCTTAAAATTTAACTATTATTTAATTTTTTTTTAAAATTTTATTATATTAATTTTTTTTAAAATTTAATTATATTAATTATTTTTAAAATTTAATTATATTAATTATTTTTAAAATTTATTATATTAATTTTTTTTAAATTTAATTATTATTCAATATTTCTAAATTCAAATATAATTAATTTTTTACATGATAATATGAGAAGTGACAAAGTAAAAAAAGGGATAGAAAGAGCACCTCACAGGTCTTTACTTCGTGCTTGTGGTCTTAAAGACGATGATTTTAATAAACCATTTATTGGAATAGCTAATAGCTTTACTGATGTTGTTCCAGGACACATCCATCTTAATAAACTTGCCCAAAAAGTTAAAGAAGGAATTATAGCTAATGGCGGTATTCCATTTGAGTTTAATACAATGGCTATTTGTGATGGAATAGCTATGAACCATGTAGGAATGAAATATTCTCTTCCTTCCCGTGAGATTGTAGCTAGTACTGTTGAAAGTATGGCCATGGGCCATAGTTTTGATGGTCTTGTATTGTTACCAAGTTGTGATAAAGTAGTTCCTGGAATGTTAATAGCTGCAGCTAGACTTGATATTCCATCTATTGTTGTTACTGGAGGGCCAATGGTTCCAGGAAAGTTCAAAGGTAAAAATGTAGATTTAATAACCGTTTATGAAGCGGTTGGTGAAGTTTCTTCAGGTAAAATTTCTGAAGATGATTTACATGAACTTGAATGTAGTGCCTGTCCTGGGCCGGGATCTTGTTCTGGATTATTTACAGCTAATACAATGGCGTGTATTACCGAAACTCTTGGAATGAGTTTGCCAATGTGCGCTACCACTCTTGCTATTGATGAAAATAAGCTTACCATAGCCAAAAAAAGTGGAAAAAGAATCCTTGAAATGATTGATGAAAATTTAATTCCTTCTAAAATCCTCACTCAGAAATCATTTGAAAATGCTTTAGCTATAGACATGGCTTTAGGTGGATCAACTAATTCCGCTTTACATGTTCCTGCAATAGCTTGTGAACTTGAAGACAAAGGAGTTAAAGTTGATTTAGATTTATTTGATAAAATAAGTAAAATTGTTCCACATATAGCTTCAATTAGCCCAGCTGGTAAAGATACTATGTTAGATTTACATAATGCTGGAGGAATTCCTGGGGTTTTAAAAGCAATAAGGTCTAAAATTGATACTTCTCCGATTACTTGTAATGGTAAAACTGTCGCTGAGAATATTGAAGATGTAGAAATCAAAAATTCTGATGTTATAAGGCCAATCAACAACCCAGTCCATACAGAAGGAGGAATAGCTATTTTAAAAGGAAATTTAGCTCCTAATGGTTCTGTTATAAAACAAGCTGCAGTTGAAGAAAATATGATGTATCATAAAGGTCCTGCGAAAGTTTTCAATAGTGAAGAAGAAGGAGTAGAAGCTATTTTTAATAACGAAATTTCCCAAGGTGACATCGTGGTTATCCGATGTGAAGGACCAAAAGGTGGCCCTGGAATGAGAGAAATGTTAAACCCAACTTCAGCTATTATGGGACTTGGTATTAAAAATGTTGCTCTTATTACTGATGGTAGATTTTCAGGAGGTACCAGAGGGCCATGTGTAGGACATATTTCACCAGAAGCTGTAACTGGAGGTCCTATAGCTGCTATTGTTGATGGAGATATAATTGAAATCGATATTAAAAATAGGTCTATTAATGTAGAACTTTCTGATAGTGAAATAGCTAATAGAATAGCTACTGCTGATCTTCCTCAAAAAGATGTAAAAGGATGGTTAAATATCTATAGAAATTCAGTTTCTTCAGCAGATAAAGGGGCAATTTTTAGATAATTTCATTATTTTCTTTTAGAGCTGATTTTTTTATTTTTAAATCATTATTTTTATTTAATTTCATTTTTTTTAAATAATTATTTTTATTTAATTTCATTATTTTTTTTAAATAATTATTTTTATTTTATTTCATTATTTATTTAAAATTATTTTTTCTATTTTTTTAA
>Ga0082212_10000755_pt1 | contig 47321 bp, 36 predicted proteins | sample TergutNt197P3_FD_71548 | JGI IMG/M metagenome (GOLD analysis project Ga0082212, IMG submission 71548) | Neocapritermes taracua P3 segment gut microbial communities from Petit-Saut dam, French Guiana - Nt197 P3 | ecosystem: Host-associated > Arthropoda: Insects > Digestive system > Gut ... | reverse complement strand
AGGCGGGACCCTCCGAAGCCGAAATTTGGAAACCCGCAAGGGTAACGCAAACCAAACCGTTCAAACCGTCCGAGCCGTATCACGAACCCGACAGAGCGGCGTCAGGCAAAACACCGTTTATCGTGAAAGACACGATACCGACAGGTTTGACAATAAATGAATCGAGCGTTACAGGTATAAAAAACGGTACAGACTCGACAGAAATAAATTGGACAATCTCCGGACAAACAATCACATGGATAGTGCCTGTAAATAAACTGCCTGTTGACCTATCGGTGAAAGCCACAGTCAACGCGGGAACAGCAGGGACAATATTTGAAAACACGGCGTATATCGGCGAAGTTTCAACAAACACAACGTATCACAAATGCGTTGACGGTTATACCGTGACAGAACAGTATTTGTTATATGACGGCGTCAAAAACAACTACAAACTGGACGACGATAAAATCACGGTAGTCGAGTCCGGCGGCTCGTACGCGTCAGACTACGACGGCGAACTTGGCGGATTCAAATATTACGGGTATAGTATAAACGGCGGCGAAATAATAACAGAGCCGTTTGACGGGAGAGTAATAAATTCCGACACGTTAATACAAGTATTCTACAGTTACGGCGGCGACGAATATGTTACGGTTACGGTGCATTATGTTGACGAGGACGGCAACGAACTGAAAACGGAAGCAATAGATTCTGTATTCGCCAACGCAGATTATTACATGCCGATGTATCACATGAAAAGTTTCGGTTCATGGACATATTACGGTTACGAGAACAGTTATACTGTAGGAACGGTGAAAGCAGTCGGCAGTACGGCGAAATATCCAAAATCTGATGAGCCGACATTTGAAGATATATCTGAAAACAAGCATATCACGCTGTATTTTACGAAAGATACGGCGATAACTGTAAACTTCGTGGAATTTGGCAACGAATCGAACGTATTGAAAAATCCGCAGACATATTTCGGAGCGGGTATTACGGTTGGAACGGTGACAAAAGATAAAAGCAAGATTGATTTGGAAGAAAACGGAAAAGAATATATTTATGTTGACGAATTAACAAATGGGGAAACAACAGTAACATTACGATTCGAAACAACATTCACAGTGACGGAAATGTTTGTCGCGGATTCCGACGAGATAGCTGACTCTGTCGAACATGACAATTTACCCGGAGGTTATAACTTCAAAGGAACGCCGCCGAAAATAACGGGATATAAATACGTTGGGTACAAAATTAACACAGGCAACAGCGAGTTAGTCAAGGGCAATCCTGCGATAGAATTATACGACGATTACACGATTATATATATCTATGAAAAAATCACATCTACACCCGGAGGCGGAGAAACAATACCCGACCCTGAACCTTCATCGAATCCAACCGAGCCGGAGACTACGACAGAAGAAGAAACAACCGAATCTGAAACGACAACAACAGGGGAAGAGCCGGTGAGTGAGCCTGATGACGAAGATGACGATGAAGAACCCACAGAAGAACCTACTGATCCGACAGAACCAACGATAGACAGTACAACCGAAGATGATACGGCAGAAACCGGCACTACTCCAACCGAACCAACAAACAAATCACAGACAGAACCAACGCTCCCGGAAACTACGACAACCACGTCAGAACAGCCAATACAACCAACGGGTAATACGCAGTCTGCGGTAGTACCACAGGAAGTATATGAATCGCTCTACGAAAACGACATGGACATAGAGTGGCTTGAGGAGAACGCTACGCCGCTGGGCAACGGCTGGTTCGCGGGGGATTTAGGCAACGACTGGTGGGAGATATTCAATGAAACCGGAATACCGTTAGGCGTGTTGTATTTGTCTGGCAGAGAGGATATAGCAGACTTGGATACAACGTTCATCGAGTTGCACTTGATACCACTCGGAAATGTAACGGCTGAGATACCAGAAACTGTTACAGAGCCGCCGCGGGATAACCCGCAGACTGGCGACGGTTTGTTGGCAATTTTAGGGTTGTTGATGTTGACTTTAGTTGGCGCGGTAATCGTGAATAAAAAAGCAATCAAATAAGAAGTAACAAATCATAATTATGAAGCCGATTCCGAAAGGAGTCGGCTTTATTTGCATATATTGTAAAATGAAGATTATAAAATAACATTGATAAATTTTTATTAATGTGATATAATATGATAAATATTAATCAAAAACAAAATGGCGAAAATTCCGGACTTGTTCAAGTTCGCGACGGCAAATATGAATATCAATATAAGGCAAACCCCTTATTACTTGATTGGTCGTCTTAAAATAAATAATAAACGAACAAACAAAATAAATTATGCGAGGTAACTACATGGATTATATAAGAAGCGCGGCGAATATAACGCCGTCGGAAGCGCAGTATAACTGGCAAAAAACAGAATTTTACGCGTTCGCGCATTTCGGCGTGAATACTTACACGAACAAAGAATGGGGTAACGGAAAAGAAAACCCCGCGGTTTTTAACCCTGTAAATTTTGACGCGAATCAATGGGTTGACGCAATAAAAAGCGCGGGAATGCGGGGATTAATTCTGACGGCTAAACATCACGACGGGTTTTGTCTGTGGCAGACAAAATATACGGATTTCAGCATGATAAGCAGCCCGTATAAAAACGGCAGCGGCGATATTGTCCGGGAAGTAGCCGAAGCGTGCAGAAACGGCGGGATAAAATTCGGCGTATATTTATCCCCATGGGACCAGCATGAAAAAACTTACGGGCAAGGCGAAGCATATAATAAGTTTTACAAAAATCAGCTTACTGAACTTCTGAGCAATTACGGGGAGATTTTTGAGATATGGTTTGACGGGGCTTGCGGCGAAGGTGAAAACGGCAAAAAACAGGAATATGACTGGAAAGCGTATCTTGAAATTTGCAGGAGATTACAACCAAGCGCGGTGACTTTTAACGCGGGAGATATAAGATGGTGCGGAAATGAAGCCGGAGACTGCCGCAAAGCTGAATGGAGCGTTCTGCCAAAAGCTTCGTCGGATATGGATTTTGTATTCAGTCAGTCGCAGAAAGCCGAAGATTCAGACGGCTCATTCAGAAAGTCCGGCGTGAAAATAACTTCACAGGATATAGGAAGCCGCGATATTATCTCAGGCGAAACGGATTTTATCTGGTATCCCTGCGAAACCGATACGTCAATCAGACCCGGCTGGTTTTATCATTCGGGCGAAGACGTTAAAGTGCGAAGTTTAGACGAACTTATGAATATTTATTATAACAGCGTGGGCGGCAATTCTAATTTACTGTTGAATATCCCTCCGAATCCGGACGGTTTATTTCATGGAAACGACGTAAAGAGACTAAAAGAAATCGGCGAAGAAATAAAAAAAGCGTTCGCGTATAATCTTACGGGCGATATAAAAAATATCACAGTTGTAAATTCCAACAAATCAGGCGAAAAAGCCGACTGTGATATTCAAAACGCAATAAAAGAAGATGAAAATATATATTATATACCGGAAATATATAACGACGGCGATATTATATCTGTCGAAATAGAATTTAATGGCATACATGAATTTTCTAAAATAGTTTTAGCTGAAAATATAAGAGTGGGGCAGAGGGTAGAAAAGTTTGAAATACTCGCGGGAGACGAAAAAATATATGCAGGTCAGACAATCGGGTATAAAAAAATCTGTCTGTTTAATGCTGTTAAAACAGACAAAGTAAAGATTAATATACTCGAATCGCGCACAGAGCCTGCAATAAGTTTTATCGGAGTTTTTTAAAATAAATATTTTACAAAAAAGGCATATTTTTGTTGCATTTTCAAACGCAGATATGATATAATTTGTATAATAATAAATCCCGGATTCTACGGGTAATAATAAAGGAGTATTTTTATGAAAAAATATTTAAAATTTATATCGTTCTGTTTGATTATACTGATGGTTGCGCTGACTGTTGCAGGCTGCGGGTCTAACGGTGAAAAACTGGCGAGCATAAAAGATTCGGGCAAATTAGTGGTTTACACGGACCCTAACTTCCCCCCATTTGAGTTTATTGGAGCTGACGGAATTACAGGCGTCGATATGGAAATCGGCAAAGCTATCGCAGAAGAACTGGGTGTTACGCTGGTAATTGAAGAATCGGAATTTGACGCGATACTTATGGCAATTAAAGGCGGCAAAGGCGATATAGCGATTACAGGCATGACTATCAGGGAAGACCGCAAAGAAAGCGTGGATTTTTCCGTTCCGTACATAAATTCTATTCAGTATTTGATTTTGCCCGATGATTCCGGCATAGAATTTCTGGAAGACCTTGCGGGGAAAATAGTCGGCGTGGCTCTGGGTTACACCGGGCAGTTTTTAATGGAAGATGAATTAGACGCGGAAATAGACGGCGTTCTGGCAGGTTCGGGCACGGAAATCAGAGAATATCCCAGCGCGATGGAAGCAATGCTCGATATGAAAAACGGACGCGTTGACGCGGTTGTCATGGACGAATACGTGGCTAAAAACATAGCCGCAAACAACTCCGGCATAAAAGCAATAGAACTGAAGTATAAAGACGGCGCGGTTGCGTCCGAGGAATACGGCGTAGTAGTTGCGAAAGGCAACGAGGATTTGCTTAAAATAATAGATAAAGTTATCAAGCGTCTAATAGACGAAGATAAAATCCGCGAATGGATGATTCAATACTCTTAATATGTTATTATTACAATAGTATATGCGTCCGGTATTTTTATTTTTCTTAATTGCCGACGGTTCACGTGTATAGGTGTAGGGAATTTATATTAAGCGAAGTGGTAGGGTCGGGCTTCCATGCCCGACCGCTTAGAAAATCTTAATTTAAAGGGGGAATTACATAATATGGTTGAATCAAGATGCGGTTGTTTGTGCAGTAAATGTGAATATAAAGAAAAAGGGGATTGTTTGGGTTGTTTAATAATAGAAAAACCTTTTTGGAGTGATTCTTGCGACTTAAAAACTTGTTGTGAAGCAAAAAAACTTGAACATTGCGGGCTTTGTCCTGACTTTCCATGTAAAGATATAATTAATATGGCAGGAGATGATGTGAACCACGACTACGGAAGCCGCATTGAGAATTGCAAAATATGGGCTTCTACAAAATAAACATTTCCTATGCCACGGTCGGGCATGGAAGCCCGACCCTACTACATATTATAACCATTTTCGACAGTCAAAAATATTATTATTGATTTTTATAATGTAAATGTATTTGCAGGGGCGGAGCATGTCTCCGTCCCTGACAGGAGATATACATGAGAGAAATGTGGGATTGGCTGGCTCATCAGTTCAATATAACGTTTGTCGTAAACAACCGTTATAACCTTTTTTTGGAGGGTTTCAGAAACACGCTTATTATCGCGGCAGGAGCGTCGGTCATCGGCATAATTATCGGCGCGGCGGTTGCGATGGTGCGGGTTTATCACGCTCAGACCGGCAACTTGAAAATCGCCGATTTTTTCTTCGGAGTTTATCTGGCGGTGTTTCGCGGCACGCCGATTGTTGTTCAGCTTCTGATTATGTATTATATTATTTTAAAAAACGTAAATAATGCATTGCTGGTGGCTGTGCTTGCGTTCGGCATAAACTCGGGGGCGTATGTGGCTGAAATTGTCCGCGCCGGGATTCTCTCGGTTGATATAGGTCAAACCGAAGCGGGACGGTCGCTCGGACTGCCTGCCCTGAAAACCCTTATGCTTATCGTTTTGCCTCAGGCAATCAAAAATATACTGCCCGCCTTGGGCAATGAATTTATTACTTTGCTCAAAGAGACTTCGGTCGCGGGCTATGTTGCGATACGCGACCTTGCCAGAGCGGGCGCGAATGTGCGTTCGCAAACAGCCGAGCCGTATTTTTCGCTCCTGTTTATCGCGTTCGTTTATTTTATTCTGGTATCCTGCGTGACCAAACTTTTGAAAATACTTGAGAGGAGGCTTGCCAAAAGTGACAGAAGTCATAGAAGCTAAAGGGCTGTGCAAGAGTTTCGGCGACAATCAGGTATTGCGAGATATTAATTATACAGTCAGGCAGGGTGAAAAAATTGTTATCGTAGGTCCGAGCGGGTCGGGCAAAAGCACTTTCCTGCGGTGTCTGAATCTTTTGGAAAAGCCGACTTCGGGAAAAATAATTTTCGAGGGCGAGGATATTACAAACGCGCACAAACGGCTGAATAAAATCCGGCAGAAGATGGGCATGGTTTTTCAGAATTTTAATTTGTTCCCGCATTTAACAGTAAAGGGCAACATAACTTTGGCTCCCGCGCAGTTAAAAATCATGAGCCGCGCGGAAGCTGATATTAAAGCTGACGGACTTCTTGCCCGGATTGGTCTTTCGGACAAAGCCGAAACATATCCTAATATGCTCTCCGGGGGACAGAAACAGCGTATCGCGATTCTGCGGTCGCTTGCCATGAACCCGGACGTCATGCTCTTTGACGAGCCGACTTCGGCTTTAGACCCGGAAATGGTAGGGGAAGTTTTGGCGTTAATGAAAGATTTAGCCGCGGAGGGCATGACGATGATAGTAGTCACGCATGAAATGGGATTTGCGCGGGAAGTGGCGACAAAAGTATTGTTTATGGACGACGGGCGGATATTGGAAGAAGCGTCTCCCGAGCAATTTTTCAGTTCGCCGAAAAATCCCCGTTTAGCGGATTTTCTGTCAAAAGTTCTGTAAATTTATTATAAATGATAAACACAGGCACATTCTATAAAATTTACAAAAAAAATTGATATAAAACTAAAATTATGATATAATTAATAAATGTTGCTATATTATTGCCGTTAAACGTTAAAGTTAAATATGATTTATAATAAAAATAAAAAGGACAAATAACATAAAAGGGGATGAGACGGAATGAAAGACAAAAAGCGGCTTCACTTCGGCGTTATATTTTCCACTATGGATAATACAAATCAATATGATATTTGGAGCGGAATCGTAGAATATGCGCGTAAAAATGATATTAGCCTGACGGCGTATTTCGGAACGTATCAGATGACTACCAATGATTTTGCCTCGCATTTCGAAACTTGTTTTGAAACTGTAAGAAACAGCGTTTCATTGGATGGGGTAATCATGTTTTCGGGGTTCATAGCCCACATAATAGGAAATGAGAATTTTGAGAAATATTCCGCCAGAATTCCTGAGGGGCTTCCCATTGTTTCTGTTTCGTATGTCATGCCCGGCATACCGTCCGTTATAGTAGACAACGTAGCCGGAATGTACAATGCGGTAGAGCATTTGATACAAGTTCACGGAAAGAAAAAAATCGCTTTTGTTAAAGGTCCGGACGGACATCCCGAAGCTGAAAAACGTTTTGAGGGATATAAAAACGCGTTGTCGGCAAACGGCATACCATACGACGGCAGATATGTTTTCCCCGGAAATTTCGACCAGGACAGCGGGCGGAACGCGGTGAGAAAAATACTTGAAAACCCTGAACTTTCTATTGACGCAATCGCCGCGTGCAACGATGTATCCGTAATAGGCGTTTTAAACGAACTGAAAAATTATAATTTGACCGCTCCTGACGATTTTGCGGTTACGGGATTTGACGACGACAAGGAATCTGCGGCATTTATCCCTTCGATAAGTACGGCGCGTCAGGATTTTCATCAGTTTGGGTTGGTCAGCGCGGAAAAACTTCATGAGCAGATTAAGGGGAAACCCACGGAAGAAATAATCAATATGTCTCCGGTTTTTATGAAACGCCGGTCATGCGGCTGTCCGGGAAAAGAGTTTTCCAATTATTCTGACAAAGAAATTAAAGAAAAAGAATTCAAAGAAATTGCCCTGAATGACAACCGTTGGCTGGTGAGAAGGGTAGCGGGCAATCTTGTTTTAATATTTGATATTGATTCTTTGGCGGAGGAAATGCATAAATCGCTGCCGGGTATTTCGATTAATACCGCGATAATAGGTTTGTATAACAATCCAATAAAAAGCGGCGACCCCAATGCCGACAGAACGATAAATACGCTCGTGGGATTTGACGGGGACCAAAAATTCAACATAAAAAATAACAGGGACAATCAAGACAATCCTATTGTATTTTCTGATTATTCGACTATCGAAAATTTTGATTTCGAAAGCGAACGCAACGACCTGCTTTTTATTCCGTTATTCTTTAAGGACGAAGAATTCGGAATAATGCTTATGCCTTTTGATTTTGATATTACCGTGGATACATATGAAACATTGCGCGTAAACATTTCCGCCGCGGTAAAAGGCGCGGGGTTGATAAAAGAAATAAAGTATCAGAACGATTTGCTGAAATTGACGCTTGAACAGGCGAACGAAGCCAGTAAAGCCAAAAGCAATTTTTTATCCAGCATGAGCCATGAAATGAGAACTCCGATGAACGCTATAATAGGCATGACAGCCATTGGGAAAAAGGCAAAAGACGCGGACGAAAAAGATTACGCCCTGAATAAAATAGGGGACGCTTCTTCACATTTGCTGGGGGTTATAAACGATATACTGGATATGTCGAAAATAGAGGCGAACAAACTTGAACTGTCGCCTGTTGAGTTTAATTTTGACAGAATGCTGCAAAAAGTAGTGACAGTCGTTAATTTCCGCGTGGAAGAAAAGGAGCAGACGCTTTCTGTAAATATCGACGAGAAAATACCGCGGTTTATCGTGGCTGACGAGCAGCGTTTGTCGCAGGTCGTAACGAATCTGATGTCCAATGCCGTAAAATTCACGCCCGAAGGCGGAAACATCAGTATCGAAGCGGCTTTAACCGGCGAAACCGGCGAAAGCTGCGAACTGCGTATTTCGGTGACAGACAGCGGGATAGGAATATCTCCCGAACAGCAGGAGAGGTTATTTCAGGCGTTCGAACAGGCGGAAAGCGGTACTAACCGTAAATACGGCGGGACGGGTTTAGGTCTTGTAATATCCAAAAACATAGTCGAACTTATGGGCGGCAGGATATGGATAGAATCAGAACTCGGAAAGGGAGCTAAATTTATCTTCACCATAAAAGTATCGCGCGGCGGGAAAAATCCGCGCTCGATGCTTGCCCCCGGAGTAAACTGGGAAACCGTCAGGGTGTTAGCCGTAGACGATATGCCCGAAATCCGCGAACAATTTCAAAATATATTAAATCAGCTTAATATAAAATGCGATACTGCGTCCGACGGTCTTGAAGCCTGCCGCATGATTGAGGAAAACGGCGGATATGATATATATTTTATTGACTGGGTTATGCCCCGCATGGACGGCATAGAACTGGCAAGGCAAATAAAATCCCGCGGTAACGGCAGACTTTCTGTGGTAATCATGATAACGGCGATGGACTGGGGGCAGATTAAAGACGAAGCGGTTCTTGCGGGCGTGGATAAACATTTATTGAAACCGCTTTTTGCTTCGACTATTATCGACTGTGTAAACGAATGTTTCGGTAATGTTCAAATTGAGGCTGAAGACTCTGATTACACAGACGGCGAATTTGCGGGCAAAAGATTGCTGCTTGCCGAAGACGTGGAAATTAACCGTGAAATTCTTATAGCGCTTTTAGCGGATACGGGGATTGCTATAGACTGCGCCGAAAACGGGCAGGACGCGCTGGAAATGGTAGCATCGTCCGGCGGCAAATATGATATTGTATTCATGGACGTACAAATGCCTAAAATGGACGGGTATGAAGCCACGCGCGCCATACGCGCCCTGCCGGGTATGCAAAACGCCAATCTGCCGATTATAGCTATGACCGCGAACGCCTTTAAAAGCGATATCGAGGATAGCTTTGCGGCGGGAATGGACGAACATCTCCGCAAACCGATTGATTTTGACAGGGTGCTGAAAGTGCTTCGGAAATATTTGTAAACATAAAAACAATTACGGAGGCATAAAATCATGAGTGAAGAAAGAGAAAAAAGAGAAGAAAGAATCGTTTCGTATATTCCCAAAACAGACCATCATTACAGGACGATAAGTTCTTATATTGAAGAAGTTCCGGACGATGATTATATAAAAGCCCCGAAAAGCGCGATAGAAGCATTTAACGATATAAAATTCGCCGTGAGGATACACTTCGGGATTTATTCAATATTAAAATTAAACGACGAGTCATGGCAGTTTATTAAAATGAGCTATGAAGAAAAAGCGAAATATAATGAGCTTTATAAAACGTTTAACCCTGAAAATTTTAACGCCGAAGAATGGATGAGTTTGTTTGAGCGTTCTGGAATAAGGGCGATGGCGTTTACCACGAAACATCACGAGGGGTTTTCTTTGTTTGACACAAAAACAAGGGTCAGACGCAGAATAAACTGGACTGCCGAAAACGGTCCTGTAGTCGAGGAATGCGACCTTGCTTACAGTATAATGGAAACGCCTTTTAAACGCGACATGGTTGGCGAATTATGCGCGGCGGCAAAAAAGCACAATATAAAAATGGACTTGTATTTCTCCCATCCCGATTGGTACGACGCCGATTTTGCCCCGTATGTGTATCACCCGATGAAAACCGAAAACATGAAAGAACTTCTTAACGACGAAGATATTAATTCTCCCAGATATGATACTTTAATTGGCTTTACGGCTCCGGCAAACGGCAAAGAATCCGAAGACAGAATGCTCAAACGCCATTGCGACCAGCTTAAAGAAATTCTCACGAAATACGACAACGTTGATATGATATGTCTTGATATGTGGTTCGGACCTAAAATATGGACCAGAATCAAAGAGACAATAAAAGAAATCAGAAAAATAAAGCCCGATATAATGCTGAGAAGCCGGGGCATAGGGAATTACGGAGATTATTACACCCCCGAAAATTATATGCCGGGGAACGCCGGAAATACAAATATGCCGTGGATGGTTATACACGCCTTAGGTTCTTCGTTTTCTTATGACGCTGAGGCGAAAAATTACAAAGGGACAAAATGGATAATAGATAATCTGGCTTCGTGCGTGGCAAAAGGCGGGAACTTTATGGTCGGGATAGGTCCTGACGGCGGCGGCGCGTTTCACCCTGAGGCAGTCAGGCAGCTTGAGGCAACGGGCGAATGGCTTAAAATAAACGGCGGCGCAATATATAATACAATTATATATTCGGAAGAACACTATATGGAAAAGCATACGGACAATAACATATATTTTACATCGTCTAAAGATAAATCTTATTTATATGTTATATCAGTTTCAGATAATTTACATGACGTAAAAATAACGATGAATAAAGATGAATTTAAATCTCTTGAAATATATACCCCCGAAGGGTTAAAACAAATACCGGAAAGCGATATTGTAAAAACAGATAATTTTATGATATTCCCGAAAGACATATGCGGTAAACTTTATAATTCTGAATATAAATACGCCTATGCGTTCAGGCTTACTTATGACAAATAAATATTAATTTTAATATTTTCTATTGCATTATTTATAAAAATGTATTATAATAAACATGATTATTATGATACGTTTCCGGCAAATGCGAAAAAAAGTCAAAGTTAACGCGGATTTGTTTATAAAATATCGCCCGGTGTGAAAATCGAATAAATTATATTATGAAAACCACGCCGTTCACAAAAAAATAGCGTGGTTTTTAACTGGAATTTTTTGTCGAGAACTAAACAGGAAAAAACATTAAAAACCATAAAATATCACGGAGGTCAGAACTATGGCAAAATTTTGCTCAAACTGCGGCGCGCAGGTAAAAGACAACGCGAAATTCTGCGCGTCGTGCGGATACTCGATGCCGCAAACTCAGCAGCCTGTAACTCCGTCGGTTTCCGTTCAGCCAACTCAGCCGCGAGAACCCGTTGTAATGACAACGGCGGAAACGCCGCGGCAAAAAAATAAAAGCAAACTCCCGTTTGTCATAGGTGGAGGAGCAGTCGCAATCGCCGCGCTCGCTGCTGTATTGATATTTACCGGCGTGTTCGGGCTTCTGAAAAAAAAAGACGGATTTAACGGTATCAGCACAAACGGAAATCTGAACGAAGCCGGCTCGGAATCCGGCGGTATTAACACCTACGAGATTTTCGGCGACGGCAATCTCATTAAAACGCCGCAGCGTCTGACAGCCAAAGTTTCGGCAGACGACGGCGTTTCAATCGCGGCTTTAGTCGGTCCGTGGAAAGGCAGCCGCAACAGCGTCACTACCGAATACGGCTTTTCCGACGACGGGTATTTTTACAAAAACGTCACGATAACTCACGCGCATCTGAACTCGACTTATCATTCGGGTTACTATTCCGGCGACTATTATTATTATGGTTACTGGACGTATAATACGACTTATACATATACATATCTTGACACCGTCGTCGGCGAATATATGGTTAAAGGCGGCGTTCTTGAGTTATTTCACATATTTACGACCGAACGCACTATTTTTGAAGAGGATTGGTTTTACGGGACAAAACGTTCGACAGATATAGGGCAGTTGCAGGCAAGAGCAAACAGCGCGAGATACAACGACGATATTCTGATGGAGTTTGAGTTTATCGACCCTGCCCGCATACGGATTCGAACCGAAAGTGAGGATATGGACCTTTTCTGGGATATACAAGACGACCCGCACAATGTTCCGATACCTACGCACGAAATCCCGGCTGTTGACTGGCCCGCAAAAGCGTTGTCGCCGGATATGCCCGTATTTAATACAAAGGGGCGCGTACGCGAGGCGAGCCTGAGTTACTCCGGCGACGACAGAAATATAAAAACTGAATTCAAAACCGTCACCGTCGTTATAGACAAAACCGACGCTTTGACCGAAATCAACGCTTATGGGGAAACCCTCAGAAGAAACGGCTGGTGGGTTTCGGATTATGAACTTGAGGAAGAAAGCTCATATTTAAGTTACGAAGCCCGGAAAGGCATGTTTAAATTAGATATAAGCAACGGCAGGGGAAGCGGGACAAGCGAAGACACAATCGTTATAGAATCCATAAAATATCAGGAAGGCGTATGGCCGAAAGCGTGGACCGACGCGACTCTTGTTATGCCTGACAACGCGGTAATAGTGGGGATTTTTGACGTAGAGACAGGAGTTGACATAAACGTATACGAAACGGTTATTTTTGATAAAGTGAACGACGCGGGGATAAACGCCTACGCAAACAAACTGACTGCGGCAGGATTCAAAAAGCCCTATTATTCTTATGACGACTGGGACTACATGAAATATGTCAGAATAAACGGCGAGCTTTATTTATCCAGAATCCAGATAAGCAAACGCATGGACAGCCTCACTTCGTTTTTGTATGATTTAAGCTATGTCGAGGACGGCGTGTGGCCGGATTCGTGGACAAAAGCCGGGCTGTTCCCCCCGGAAAACTATGATACAATCGCAGGGGCGATTGACAAAGAAAGCTGGGACGAAAGCATGGCGGGGTACGGCTCCGAATATGTTTACGTCAAATTCTTAAATTTAAGTAAAAACGGGATAGACGCGTATATGAACAGTCTTAAATCGGCAGGGTTCAAGGCTGTCAAGTCTTACTGGAGCGATGAGGATACTGACGAGTTATATAATTACCTGCGTATAGAGGGCAAAATGATTCGCGTGGAAGTCAGCCTTACGGACAACGAGGATATAACCGAGATAAGATATGTATTCAACTGTTACGAAGACGGCGTATGGCCTGATAACTGGCTGGCTGGCGGATTACCCGCCCCGGATAAATACGAAACGATAATCGACGCGGTTGATTTGGACGGATGGAAAGAAGACATTGAGGGAACGATGTGGGGGAGCGGTTCTTCGTCCATGTATATAAAATTTTTAGGTATGACCCAAAACGACGCCGATAATTACATAACCAAACTGAAAAACGCGGGGTTTAAGCCTGTCAAGTCCTACTGGAACGATGAAGATACGGACGAATTGTATAATTATATCCGTATCGACGGTAAATTGTACCGTGTGGAAGTCAGACCGGTAGATAACAACGAGTTAATCGAATATACTTATTATTTCAATTATTACGAGGACGGCCAATGGCCCAAACTCTGGGCGGACGGCGGACTTCCCGCGCCGGATAACATGGAAATTATCGTCGGCGAAATAGATTTGGGACAGTGGAAAGAAGACATCGAGGGAACGGACTGGGGGAGCGGTTCTTCGTATGTGTATATAAAATTTTTAGACATGACCCAAAGCGACGCCGATAAATATATAACCAAACTGAAAAACGGCGGATTCAAACAAATCGAGGATTACTGGGGCACTTCGTTTAGTTTATGCGATTACCTGCGTATCGGCGGCAAATTATACCGCGTGGAAATCACCCAGAAAGATAACGACGAATTAATCGAATTTTATTACTCGTTCAATTATTACGAGGACGGAGAATGGCCCGCGCAGTGGACGAGTGCAGGAATCCCCGCGCCTTCTTTTACGGCGATGCCCGGTAAAATCGACATGGAAGAATTTAACGAAAGAATGTCGTCGGATTACGGCAGTTTTTACGCTTATATCAAGCTGCTTGGCGCGAACTTGTCAGATTACGCGGCGGCGTTAAAGAAAAGCGGCTTTAAAGAACCCGAATACAACTGGAGCGACACATGGGAACTCAATAAAGAAATTCAGCTTAACGGGAAAAGCGTCGTCGTCACTATTAAAGAAACAGAAAACAAAGAAATCCCTGAAATAAGCATAAGCATATATCAGAATTAAAAATAATAAATTTAAAAGATAAAAAAATAACCGTACGTAATAAAAATATTTAGGAGGATATAACGATGGCAAAATTTTGTTCAAATTGTGGCACACAGCTTGACGAAAGCAAAAAATTCTGTACGGCTTGCGGCGAAAAACAGGAAACCGCCGAGCCGCAACAGCAGCAGTTACAGGAATCCGTACCGCAACCGCTCCCGCTCCCGCCGCAACCGGAACCCGTTGTTGAGCCGGTTCAAAATATACCGGAAGTTTGTTCAAACTGCGGCGACCGGCTTGAAGACGGCGCGAAATTCTGCATGAACTGCGGGGCAAAACATGATTCTGCGGCTCAGCCGCCGCAACAGCAAATGATACAGCCTGTTGTTCAGCAGAGTCAGAACATACAACCGCAACCACCGCAACAATATCAAACACAACCGCAACCGCCTCCTTATGTCCCGGCAGATGTAAGCAAACCGAAAAAGAAAAGCAAACTGCCCATTATATTGATAATTATCGGGGTTGTCGTTATAGGCATAGGCGTGGGCGCGTTCTTTCTGGTCACAAGCGTATTCGGTATTCTGGATAAAACCGCGAAAGAAGATTACTACACGCTCGGCAGCGATAAAATCCCGTCGGTCAAACTCGCGCTCGGAGAGGAACGAAAAATTACAAACACAAGCACGTCAATATCCGGCGACACGACAAAAAAAGAAATAACTTACAAAGTATCGGGAACGGAACAGAGCCGTGAAATGTCCGAATATTACACATATCTGCACGACAAAGACGGATTTTTGAACCTGACAGACATAAATTTCGACGGACAAAACGGCACAGCAGTAGTGGGACGCAATTCTGTGGATAACGGATATGAGATTCAGATACAAATAAAATATGATTTAAACGGATATACAATTAATATACTGAAACAGCCGGGCAGTATCGAAGCGATAAATCAAAATACGGCTGACGAACCCGCAACGGACGGACCGGACGACCCGAATAATCTTAACGACCCGAACGGAACGGCTTCGGCTGACGGGGCTTGGATTGGCGTATGGCGGCGTGTGGGCGAATATGACATAAATGTATATTCTTTTAAAGCGGACGGAACGTTCAAAGCGGATTTTTATTTCAGCGACGGCACGTTGATAACGTCAATGGAAGGCAAATACGTAATGTCCGGAAACGAAATTATAATGACCGAAGTCAGGTATCTCGGAAGCTTCGACGCGGAGAATTTCACGTATGGATTTAATATTTCCGGAGATTTGATGTGGATTGATGGCAGTGAATATGACCGGATTCCGGCGCAAAACGCAAACGCGGTGCTTGCAGACCCGCTTTTCGGGCTTGCTGTAAACGACGGTCCGTCTGATACTATGCAAAATAGTCCGGCATATTATGAACTGGGCAGGGATTCGGTGACTTCGATAACGCAGATAGTGGGAGACCGCAGGCTCTACAGTTACGATACGGGAACAGCCGACAGCGTTGCAACCGTGACCGCAGTTTATTTGACCGATACAGGAGACGAAACTCAAGCCGCGAACGATATATGGGACTATTTCCAGCATTTATCGAATAACGAAGGGTTTATATCTCTGGTAAGTTTCGACGGCTTGCCGTATGAAGGCGGGATAGAATTGAGCCTCGCTAAAAATTCTGTTAGCAAAGGCGAGATTATCATTCTTTATATTAATTACGACTCGACGGGATATGCTCTGGAATTCTCAAAAGGAGAGGGTACGCTGACGCTGTTTGACGAGGAAGAAGAAGCGACGTCGTCCCCCGTGACGCCGGTAGACCCCGACCGTCCGTCAAACAACGGCGAAACCGGCAGTCTGACCGCCGGCATATTCAATATAATGAAAAGCGGCACATATCATATGATTATGAAATCGGAATACGCGGAAATTGATATTTACGCCAAAAACGGCATGATGGCTGAACTTATGAATATGGAAGAAATAGACTACCGGATAGTAATTAGAGACGGCAAATATTATACTATAATGGACGAATATGAAATGGTAATGGTTGCCGAAGCGAGCCCCGACGACAGCTATGTTCCGGGTGCGAGCGAAGCTTCGAATTTGATTTATATAGGCGAGGGTTCGGGGGAATTTAACGGAAAAGTATATAAATATGACGAATACGCGGACGAAATAGACGGGGATTATTTCTATTATTATTTCGTTGACGGCGGAGATTTGAAAGGCATCCGCACCGTGATGTACGGCGTGCCGAGCGACATTGAAATTTTGGCTTTTGATAAAAACGTGCCCGACAGCGTTTTTGATATTCCCGCCAATTATTATATAATCGAATAAATAATCAAACAAAAAAATTATACGGGAGGTAAATGAAATGCGGAGCAAATCAAAAAAAATATTGTGCTTTGTTCTGATACTGGCAACAGCGTTTTCGATATTTCTGTCGCAGATGCTTGTCTCTGCGGCGAATAAACAAACAGTACGCGAAGCGTTGGATAAAGTTTCGGAAACTATGGAAACCGCCGAGCCGGTATATCAGAAACTCAAAGAAATAATCGCCGATGAAATCGCGGCTCTGGATATGGAAGACGACGATACCGAGCCCGACCTTGACGAAGCCGAAGAAGGCTATGAAGAATTAAATGGTTATACGGCGCAATTAAACGGGCTTATTTCCGGCTTGAACGGACTGCCTGACAATATGAGTACAAGCGAGGGCAAAACCGTATGCGCCGCAAGGGAGTATCTGACAATGCTGCGCAATATGACGGCTGATTTGGCTGAACTGGTGCGCTACAGCATAGATATGTATTACGCAGTCGAGCCTATGGCGATGATAGAAGAAGACCCCGACGATTTTGAAACTCTCGCGGAACAGATATGGACGGGCTGCGAAGAAGTAAAAACTCTGATGGAAGCAATAAAACCGCCGGCTTATCTGGCTATCACGCATAACGACATGATAGCGCGGATTACGGAATTCCGGGATTTCGGCGAAGATTTTTATGTGTCATGTTATCTTGACGACCCTCTACGCATGTATTCCTGCATTTACCGGATGAACCGGATTATACGGATGTTTGATATATGCGACGAAAATCTGACCGCCGACATGGATTTGCAATTCAGACAAGCCGACCGACGGCTGAGTGGTCTTATAGAGCAGCTTCGCAACGAAATTTCAAAGAATCTTGGAATACTTCAGGACGCGCAGGGGAGGGGTTAAAAATGTTTTGTAAAGAATGCGGAACGAAATACCCCGACGAAGGGAAGTTCTGCCCTACATGCGGGACTATAAACAGCAGGCAAAAAATTGCGGAAGATAATCCGCCGCCGCAAATTCAAAATCAAACTCAGCCTCAGCCGCAAATTCAGCAAACGCAGGCGCGGGAAATTTCAAAACCGGAAAAACCCGGAAAAAAGAAAAAATCATCGGGGTTTAAAGCCCTGATTATCACAATCCCCGTACTGGTCGTTTTAATTGCGGGAGGATTGGGGTTCTACTTTTTAGTTTTGAATAAAACCGACCCCGGTAAATCAATATCTGCAGGGGCTGAAATCGACCTGCCGTTTGTCAGTTATACATATCAGGACAAAAAACCGGAAGCGGTCATAGAATTTACAGCCGTTGACAGCGTGTTCCCGTCCAATTACCGTATGATGGATTCGCTGGTCACATTCACAGGTTACAGCGATTACGGGGACGTAGACGTATTGATAGAAGTCGAAGTACCCGGATTTACACAGCTTTACAAACAAAAAGTTTTACTGGGGCGGCAGGTGACAAAACTGCGGATAATTCCGCCGCTGATAACGGGAACGCTTGACCTTGACACGGAAAAAACGGCTCAGCTTGTCTATTCCGTCACCGAGGTCGAAACAGGGAAACTTTTGATTCAGGAAAGCAAGAATATAAAATTATTCAGCAAGTTCGATATGATGTGGGGTGATTGGGAAACCGACGAGGTTTCTTCATGGTATATGTATGCCGACAGTATGCTGGCATGGATAACCCCTGACGCGCCCGAGATACTGTCGCTCAAACGCGACGCGGTGGACTATCTCATTGATATTACGGACGGAGAACTCGACAGCCTCGTTGGATATCAGAACTATAATTATTTTGAATCTTATTATTCCAACACATGGGTGCAGGCTCTGGCAATACAGGGGGCGATGAGCGATAACGTAAAAGTGCGTTACAACAACTCCGGCTTTTCTATGGATGCCCAGCAGCGTGTCAAACTGCCTGCCGACACTCTGAACGCACGGAGCGGTATCTGCATTGAAACTTCGTTGGTTATGGCGTCCGCGCTCCAGTCGGCGGGAATGCACGTCATGCTGCTGATTCCTCCCGGCCACGCGCAGGTAGCGGTCGAGGCATGGCCCGGAACCGGGGACTACTATTTAATCGAGACGACCGTTTTGCCTATGGAAAGGGACAATATTACATGGAATAATACGGTGCAGTATCTGGACAAGGACACATGGCTTGGTTATATCACCGGCGAGGGTGAATATACAATAGGCCCGTGCTATGTATTGGACTGCGATTTGGGTGAAAAATTAGGTATTCGCGCTATGAGTAATTAAAGCAGTTAAATAAAATAATAAAACTCCCATTCCAATAAAAAAGGTTTGGGAGTTTGTATTTTTAGTAAAATTGATTTATTCGATTTCATCGTATAAATCAAGAATATCCTGCAATTTCTTTTCGGCTTTTGCTTGATTTTTTTCTACTGTTGACGCAAATGTGTCCCCGCCTTTTCCCGCAAGCAGAAGAGTCTGATAAATGTCAAACGTCGGGATAGCGTAGAGCAGACCAAAATCATATACAACCCCGTCAAATATCAAATCCAGCATTCTGACAGATTCTTCGTCCCTCGAATATTTTGTCTTGAGCGCGACTTCGTAATACGCGGGGACAAGGGTTTTGTCGCTCTCGGCGGCAAGAGCCTCGACTATTTTGCCCGTCATTTCCAGATTGCCGTTGAATTTCGGCACAGCCATGACAGAAGCGTGTTCGTTTATCATCGTCAGGTATTTTTCCTGATTCTCGTCGTACTTGGGCATCGGGATTATACCGAAATCAAACGGCGCGTTCCTGTAATCCGGCGTGCATAAAATCCCCACGCGTTCGCTTAAAAACAAAGTGTTGCCCAGCGAAAAAAGATACGCTTGATTTTCCCCGCCGAATTTTATCGTGTCTTTGTTAGAGCGTATCGCCGAGCCGACGTTATTGTAAAACAGATTATAGACTTTATCGAGCAGGTTCGAGTTGCGCTCGGAATATAAATCGTAATACGGCAAGCCGTCGGCGTCTTTCGCGGTAACATGCGCCCCGCCCGCCCACATCCACGCGTACGCGCTGCCCCACGCGTCCGACGTAAAGCCGTATGTATTATTCATGTCTCTGATTCCGTCGCCGTTCGTATCGACATAACATTCTTTAACGATAGAATCCAGAACGTCAATCGTCCATTTATTTTCCTCTACCATGATATACGGGCTTTCAAGCCCGAAACTGGCGAGAAGGTCTTTGTTGAACATGATAAACGACGCTTCGCCGACGACTCCCGAAAAAATTATATCGTTCATCGCAAGATAAGTCCTGCCTTTAATTGTGAAAGCGTTCATAGCGTCGGTTATCCACCACGGCTTGGACGTATTTATATTGGGGATAGTGTTCCAGTCGATAAACAGACCCTCGGCGGCTATATTTGCTATCTGCGTTGACCACGAGACGACCATGTCAAAATCGTCCGCGCCGCCCAAGATGCACTTTTTCGCGTAAGCCGCAACCTGTTCTTCTCCGGTACTCGAAAAGGGGTAGGGTATGCCGACTATATTTACGTTAAATCTGTCCTCGACTATTTTGTTTCGTTTATACAGGGAATCGTTTATAATATCTCCGTTTTCAGCCTCGGTCGCTATTTCGATTTTATGTACGTCATACTCAGCCCAGTTGCCTCTGGAACAGCCGTTTCTGTACAAAATTCTGAAATCCGCGCCGTTATAATCAGCAGGTTCAAGTTCGTCGCTGATTTCGTTATTGTCCTGACCCGGTTCCGAATCTGAGCCGTTATCCCCGGCATTGTCTCCGTCTTTATCGACAGGGGGATTATCTGTATCTGACCCGGTATTTTTGTCCTGAGCGCAGGAAAATAAAATCACAGATATAACAAGCAGCAAAACCGCAAGAAACGCGGTTGTTTTTGTTTTCTTTCGCATCTTTTTCATCGGATTACCTCCTGAAAATCAATATAAATTAAATTTTTATGATTATATAAAAATAATAGCACAGTTACGGTTCAATGTCAATCTAAAATTACTTGACTTTTTAATTTTGTTGTTTTATAATATTTAAAACAAATATGTAAAAATAAAGAACGGGGGAAATTTTTTATGGAATTGGAATTTTTAGACTGTAATTTAAGCTACGGACCGAAAACGGCGGAACAGTTCAAAAACTGCGCCGATATTGACGAATTACTGAGATACATGAAAACTGCGGGAATTGCGGGAGGTTTGGTTACAAAATCAATAAACGAAGCGGTACTCGCCAATTCTTCGCTGGCTGAAGATATAAAAGACAGCGATATATTGAAAGGCGTATGGAAACTTCTGCCGTCGTGTACAAACGAAATACCTCAACCGCATGAACTTCCCGGACTGATGAAGCAAAACAATATCGCCGCTCTGACAATAAACCCGAAAACGCACAGGTATCTTCCCCGAAAAAACGTCATAGGCGATTATATGGAAATGGCAAACGAGCGTAAAATCCCTGTGATTTTCAATACTTCGCGTGGAATCACGCTTGAGCAGACAGACGATATAATGCGTGATTTCCCCGGTTTGACCGCTATACTGACTTACGCGGACTGCTGGCCTAACGACCGTTTCCTGCGACCGTTTCTTGATGCGTACCCGAATTTATGCCTTGACATGACTTATATGCTGACTGACTGCGGGCTGAAAGATTTACTGAAAAAATATCAAAGCGACAGGATTTTATTCGGAAGCGGATTTCCCGAATCATATATCGGCGCGCATATGCTGGTTATAAAACATGCCGAAATAGACGAAGAAGATAAGATTAAAATCGCCGGAGGAAATTTAAAGAAACTTTTACGGGAGGCGCGTTATGATTAACAATAAATCAAAACTTGCGCGGGATTTCTGGGAATCGGGCAGGCTTGACGATTGCTTTATACTGGATTTTCACGCGCATATGCACCATGCGTCGGGGATATACTTCCCATCCGGAAACCCCGAAAACATGATAGAGACAATGAAACGCTGCAATACGAAACTGACAATATTCTGCTCGCATTACGCTCTGGAATACGCAGAGCTTGAAGAAGAATATAATCTGAACGAAGTAAAAAAATTCCCCGATTATTTTCTGGCGTATCACGGGATTATCCCGAACAGAACTGATTTTAGGCAGACAGTCGAACGTTTTGAAAAAAACAGGCAATATTATTTCGGGTTCAAATTTCATTGCGATTCTCACAAAACCCCGCTTACCGACGACGTTTACGCTCCGTTTCTCGAATACATGAACGCCAATAAACTGCCCGCTTTGCTACATACATGGGGGCACAGCGAATATGACGGCCCGAACGTGGTAAAAAAAGTCGCCGACAAATATCCCGATGCTATTTTTATATGCGGACACAGTTTTCATGACGACTGGGAGTACGGCGCGGAAATTATAAAAGATTCGCCAAATATGATATGTGAATTAACGGCGGTTATGGATAATTACGGCGTGATAGAATTGTTGTGCGAAAAAGCAGGTTCGGACAGGATTTTATTCGGCACGGATTTGCCGTGGTTTGACACTCATCACGGCATAGGGGCTGTTTTGTCCGCCGATATAACCGACGAAGACAGGCGTAATATTTTTTACGGGAACGGCGAAAAATTATTGAAAAAGTACGCCATCCGGTATTAATATTTGAGGTGATGATATTGAAAACGGCGATGTATTTAAGAAAATCGAGAGCGGAAGAATTGAAATCCAACGAAGAAACGCTGTCGCGCCATAAAGAGCAGCTATTGTCTTTTGCCGAAAAAAACAAATTATATATCACAGATATTTTCGAGGAAGTCGTTTCCGGCGAAAGTTTGTTTGCCCGTCCGGAAATGCTCAGACTTCTCCAGAATGTCGAAAACGAGATATACGAAGCGGTTATTTGTATGGATATAGACAGGCTGGGGCGCGGAAATATGCGGGAACAGGGAGCTATTTTAGAAACTTTTAAAGCGTCCGGAACAAAAATTATCACGCCCCGTAAAATTTATGACCTGAACGATGAGTTTGACGAAGAATACAGCGAGTTTGAGGCTTTTATGGCGCGTAAAGAATTGAAGCTCATAAAACGCCGCCTGCGTACGGGAATCAAAAAAACGGTTGCCGACGGCGGATATATAGCGAACGCCCCGTTCGGATATGATAAAATAATTATAAATAACCGTCCGTCTCTTACACCGAATCCAGAAGAAACGGAAATCGTGAAAATAATTTTTGATATGTATATAGACGGAAAAGGCTCAAATCAAATATCGGATTATATCAACGCTCTGGGCGCGAAACCACGCAGAGGGGATAAATTTAACCGCAATACTGTCAGGTATATACTAAAAAACCCCGTATATACGGGGAAAATAGTCTGGGACAGAAAAACGCATATCCGTAAAACCGGGGACGGTGCTAAAAATAAAATAATATATAACCCCGAAAGCAAATGGAGCGTCACCGAAGGATTGCATGAATCTATTGTCAGCGAAGAAATCTTTAACAAAGCTAAAGAAATACGCCTCAATAAAAATTGCGTTCCACATAATACGGGAACAATCAAAAATCCGTTAGCCGGGCTTATAATATGCGCCGTATGCGGGCATAAACTGCAAATGCAGGACGATAAAAATAAAAAACAGCCCCCGCATTTATTATGCGCGACGAAAGGCTGCTGCAGGGGGACAAGGGTTGACAAAATAGAAACGGTTATCATTCAGAAATTAAAAGAAATCGTCGGAAAATATCAGTTTGACGTTCCGGTAATTACAGACACAGCGTCAAATTCCGATGATATTTATAATATTAAAAATGCCATAGATAACGCCAATTCCGAAATAAGCAAATTAAAGACGCAGTTAAACAGTCTGTATGATTTGCTGGAACAAACAGTCTACGATATTGAGATATTCACGGAACGAAAAAAATACATTGACGGCGAAATAGCGAAGCATTTAAAAAATATTGATAATCTTAATATCGAATTAATCAAAGAAACGAAGCCGGTCGGCGTATTAATCCCCGAAATCAAAGGTATGCTCGAAAAATACGATATATTAAATCCCGGCGAAAAAAATAAACTATTGAAAAAGATAATAAATTACGCAGTTTACAGCAAAACAAAAAATCAATGGGATATGAATTTTGACATACAAATATTTTTAAATCTGTAAATATTAATCATTAATAATCTTTTTCTCTGCACGAGTCCATTATCTTGTTGCAGTCAATGCAGACGGTGTCTTTGAAACCGTGTAAAGATTGATTGTTAAAAGTATTGCATTTTTCCGGCATATATATCCTCCTAAATAAAAACTAAAAAATTATTTTCAGGGTAATCACAGCAGACGTAAATCTGCTATCAATATATATTATGCCGTTTATTTCACGCTTGACATTAATTTCTGACCGTGATTACGGATATAAACAAAAATTATATAAAAATTAATATATGCATACTTTACAAAATAAATATATTGTTGTATAATAAATATAGTCAATTTATCTAAAACTGATAAAAGTTATAAGATTATTTTAAGGGAGGAAAAAACCAATGAAAAAAATTAAAATAGTTTTTGCTATATTATTGTGTATTGTTTTTATTTTACCGTTGTTTGTTTCATGCGGGAAAGACGAGGCAAAAAAAGACGAAACAAAGCCGACCGCGGGCGAAAATTCCGGGGAGGAATCCGGAGACGGTTCTTCTGACAAAGCAGATGAGCAAGACCCATACGCGCCTAACCTGCCCGATATTGACATGGGCGGGAAACTGTTTACCGTACTCGGATATATAGGCTGGGGCGGGGACGAAATCAAAGCCGATATTGCTCCCGAAGAAATGACAAGCGAGGACGACCCTATCGAAGATGCGGCGTATCACAGGAAAATAAAACTTGAACAGATGTATAACATCAAAATCAGAGTGGTGGAGGCAGACGACCACAACGCCGCGGTTGACAGTATACGCACGACCGTTCTCGCAGGCGACGATTCATATGACTGCGCCGTTACGGCATGCACGAATTTTTCCTCGCTGCTAACGGGGGATTATCTCACGGATTTCAAAAACCTGACGTATATAGATATGGACAAGCCATACTGGGACAAAAACTTTTATGATTCTTTGTCGATACTGGGCACGCATTACGCCGCAAGCGGAGATTATTCAAAAAGAAGACTTCAATGCGTATGGATTATGGCGTTCAACAAAAAAATCATAGCGGAAAACGAGTTCGAATCCCCGTATGATTTAGTCAAAGACGGACGTTGGACGTATGATACGATGCACGAAATGGCGAAGAAAATCGCGAGAGATATAAACGGCGACGGGGTAATGACCCTTGAGGACGATTTATGGGGCTTGAATTATACGGGCGACTCTATTATGGGCTTGATTAATTGCAGCGGCGTAAAAATCGCCGAAATAAATTCCGATGGAATCCCGGAGTTTACGCTTAATACCGAAGTAAATTTAGAAAAACTCCTGAAAATATTTACGACAATGCGCGACCATACGTACAGTATAGATACTCTGTTCGTAGTCGGCGGCGGGGTGACAGGTTACGCGAACACAGATATTTTAGCCGACGGGCGGTGCCTGTTTGCGGCAATCCCGTCGCATAACGTAACAGAACTCAGGGCAATGGACGTAGAATTCGGTATAATCCCGTACCCGAAATGGGACGAGGCGCAGGATAAATATACGCCGTACACAGTCGGCAGTTATCATCCGGCTTTAAGCATACCAAAAACAAACGACGACCTTGACAATACAAGCATAATTCTGGAAGCGATGGCATACGACGGCATGAAAAATCTTGTTCCCGCGTTTTATGAAAGCCTGCTCAAAACAAAAACCGCGAGAGACGACGAATCAGTCGATATGATAGATTTTATCTTCGGGAATTTAAGCTACGACATAGGCAATATGTATAATTTCGGCGGGATAACCGGGGTATTCGGTTACGAAATGTCAACTAATCTAAGAATGAACGTTGTTTCGACGATTGACAGAAATATAAACAAATGGCAGAAAGATATAGATAAAATAGTCGCCGAGATAGAAAAAGCCGATTAAAAATAAATTATAAAAGAGGATAAATCATGAAAAAACTAAAAATAATAATCGCGGTATTATTATGCCTTGTGTTTATTATGCCGTTGCTTGTTTCATGCGGCGAAAAAGACGAACCCAAAAAAGACGAAATAACCACGGTTTCAGGCGAAAATCCCGGAGATGATTCCAAAGACGAAAACGATTCGTCTGATAATAAACCCGACGAAAAAGACCCCAACGAGCCGAATTTTCCCGGTATCGACATGAACGGGAAAATATTCACGATTTTATCGCTGGGTACTGACGGCGACCCCAACATCACCGATATTGTGACCGAAGAACTTAACGCCGACCCTGTCAATGACGCCGCGTATAACAGACTGATGAAAGTCGAGAATATGTATAATATCAAACTTAAGCAGGTAAATGCGGGCGATAACGAAGAAACGTTAAACGCCTACAGGACTTCTATACTCGCCAATGACGGGGCGTATGATGTTGCGATAACAAGATGCGGGAATTTCACGTCGCTGTTATCCGGCAATTATCTGGTCGATTTTAAAGATTTAACTTATTTAGATGTCGATAAACCCTACTGGAACAAGAATTTTTACGATTCTATGGCGTTAATAGGGAAAAATTACGCCATGGACGGCGACGTGTCAAAAAGACGGCTCGAATGCGTCTGGATTATGGCGTTCAATAAAGATTTGATACAAATAAACGATTTTGAATCCCCGTATGATTTGGTCAAAGACGGCAGATGGACTTACGACAAAATGCACGAAATGGCAAGAAGTGCGGCAAAAGACGTAAACGGCGACGGCGTAATGGATTTCGACGCCGATTTATGGGGCATAAACTATACCGGCGACACAATCATGGGCATAATAAATTGCAGCGGGGTAAAATTTGCCGAAATTAATTCAAAAGGCGTGCCTGAGTTTACGATAAACACCGAGGCGAATTTAGAAAAACTCCTGAGAATATATACCGACATGAGAGACCATACGTACAGCATAGACACTCTGTTTCAGGTCGGCGGGGGAGTGACGGGGCTTGGCGACGTTGACGTTTTCGCCGACAACCGCTGTTTATTCTTAGCGTGCGCGACGCACAATATATCCTACAACGAAAATACCAACAATACCCAGTCGTTAAGAACAATGGAAGTGAATCTTGGGATAATACCATATCCGAAGTGGGATTTGGCGCAGGCTGATTATCTTCCGCATACCGCCGGGGGATATTATCCGGTCATGACCATACCGCAGACAAACTACGACCTTGAAAATACGGCGATAATACTTGAAACTCTGGCATACGAGGGCATGAAAAATATATCCCCGGTTTTTTATGAGAATCTGTTGAAAACCAGAACGACAAGGGACGAAGAGTCAGCCGAAATGATAGATTATATTTTCGGGAATTTAAGTTATGATATAGGCAATATGTATAATTTCGGCAATATGCTTGCCGAGTTCGGATATAATATGTCAACAAATATGAGAATGAATATCGTTTCAACGATTGACAAAAACATAAACAAATGGCAGAAAGCCATAGACAAAATAATCGAGGAACTCGAAAAAACGGACTAATATTATTATATATTTATATATAAAACTGAATTAAGTTGAAAGGAGTTTATATATGAAAAAACTTAAAATAATTATAGCTGTATTATTATGTCTTGTTTTTATTTTGCCGTTGTTTATTTCATGCGGGGAAAAAAGCGATACGAAAAAAGACGAAACAAAGCCGACCGCGGGCGAAAATTTCGGGGACGGCTCTGATAAATCGGAACAAAAAGACCCTAACGCGCCCGATATTCCCGACATTGATATGGGCGGCAAAACGTTTACCTGTCTGGTTTCGGCATGGGGCGATACCGGCAATCTGACCCCCGACATTGCTCCGGCGGAAATAAGCAGCGGGAGCGACCCTATAGACGACGCGGCTTATGCCAGAAAAATAAAAATCGAGGAAATGTATAAATGCAAACTTAAAATGGTAGAGGGGGGCAGCGCGTCCGATTCGATCGATAAATACCGGACGGCTATTCTTGCAGGCGACGATTCGTATGATTTTGCCATGACGACCTGCACAAATTTCGCCTCGCTTCTTACCGGAAGTTATCTGACAGACTTCAGCCAGCTTGGTTATATTGACATGACGAAACCCTACTGGGACAAGAATTTTTATGACTCTATGGCGATTCTGGGCAGGAATTTCGGTGCGAGCGGGGATATATCAAAAAGAAGATTAGAATGCGTATGGATTATGTGCTTTAACAAATCCATGATAGCCGCGAATAATTTCGATTCGCCGTATGATTTAGTCAAAAACGGCGAGTGGACGTTCGACAAAATGATGGATATGGCAAGAAACGTCGCTCAGGATTTAGACAGCGACGGAAAAATGACTGAAGTTGACCAGTACGGGTTTAATTATACCGGAGACACGATAATGGGCATAATAAACTGCAGCGGCGTAAAAATAGCCGAGCTTAACGCTCAGGGCATTCCCGAATTTACTATCGGGAACGAAAAAAATCTTGAAAGGCTTATTAAAATATACGAAGTGACAAGGGACGATTCGTTCAGCATGGACACTTTATTTAGATTCTGGCTCAACGACACGTTTATTTTCTCCGAGAACAGATGCCTGTTCTTAGCCTGCGCGACGCATAACATAGGCAACGCCAACGGCGAGGTTACTTTAAGGAGCATGGACGTTGATTTCGGGATAATACCTTATCCGAAATGGGATTTATCGACCGATAATTATACGCCGCATACGGCGGGAAATTATCACCCCGTCCTCACCGTGCCGAAAACCAATCTTAATCTCGACGAAACCGGAGTAATTTTAGAAGCAATGGCATACGAGGGCATGAAAACGATAACGCCCGCTTTTTATGAAAGCCTGCTCAAGACAAAAACCGCGAGGGACGAAGAATCAGCCGAAATGATAGATTATATTTTCGGGAATTTACACTACGACATCGGCAATATGTATAACTTTGGTGAAATCGTCGGGGATTTCGGTTACGGAATGTCGGCAAACGACAACAAAAAAGTTCAGATTGTTTCTAAAATAGACAGAAATATAAATAAATGGCAGAAAGCCATAGACGATATAGTCGCGGCGATAGAAAAAGGCGATTAAAATATATAATATCATAAATAAATTAAAAAGAGGATAAATCATGAAAAAACTGAAAATAGCCGTCGTGATATTACTGTGCCTTGTTTTTATTTTGCCTTTGCTTGTTTCGTGCGGTGAAAAAGACGACGCGAAAACAAACGGCAACGGTAATGATAACGATAATAACCCGGTGTCAAACGATAACCCCGGCGACGGTTCAGACGGCTCAGATACTGACTTGAATTCAGACGCGGCAGAAGAAACAGACCGGAACGTCCCCGATTTGCCGGATGATAAAACGTTTGGCGGCGAAGAATTCAGGATATTGCTTTCCGGGTGGTCGGGCGTGGATTTTGAAGTCGAGGAAGAAGCCGGCGACCGGCTTAACGACGCGATATATTTACGCAATATAAATATCGAGGAAAAATATAATATCGTTATTAAAACAATTAATTTAGATACTTTTGACACTTTCGGGCAATCAAGCAATTCATACCGCAAAGCAGTCACGTCGGGAGCGGACGAATACGACGTTTTCTTCGGTATTCAGCAGTATTCGCTTGTAGATTCAATGAATAGTTTAAACGTCGAATATAAAAATCTGCCGTATGTCGATTTACAGAAACCGTGGTGGGACAATGGCATACTCGACGTTTGTTACGGCGATAAAGTTTATTTCGCGGCAGGGGACATAACGCATTCGACTCTCGGATATACGACGCTTTTATTATTCAATAAATATCTTTTTGAGGAATCGAATATAGAGTTCCCGTATCAGTCGGTAAAAGACGGAACATGGACATACGACAAATTTGTAAATATTATTAAAGATTTGGCACACGATTTGAACGGCGACGGCGTTATGAAATATCAGGACGATTTGTTTACAATCTCCGGCTGGCAGTATGAAATCCCGTATAATTTCCATACGGTTCTCGGTGGAAACGAAGTTATAAAAGACAGCGACGGGTATCCCCAGATAAATATTTTCAGCGAAAAATCGTCGGGCGCGATAGATAAAATACTTGATTTGTTCAGCGATTACGGCGGATTTTTTAATAATAAAAATTACGGTACTGACAGGGATATGTTCAAAAACCGCCAGCTTTATTTTCTCGACATAAGAATGTTTGAGATAGAAAGATACGGCTTCAGGGATATGCCCGACGATTTCGGCATGATACCTCACCCGAAACTTGACGAAGCCGCACCTTATTATACCCAGCTTGTAAATAACAACGTAGTCACCGTGACCACTGTCCCCGTGACTAATGCAAGGCTTGAAATAACAAGCATTTTACTGGAAGATTTCGCGTATGAAGGCTGGAAAACTATATCGCCGGAATACAAAGAAGTTTTATTGCAGACAAAGATGACCCGCGATAACGAATCGGCGGATATGTTTGAATATATCTGGGGGCACAGGACTTACAGGTACGGGCTTGAAGCGTATAACGACGTGCTTAATATGAAAATTATAGGGAAAGATAACCGCGCTTATGTTTCGACTTACGAAGCTCTGCAAGCGAAAGCTGAAACGGAAATCGAAAAAATCAAAGAGTTTTTCTTTGACTGACGCGTTTATTTTCAAAAAATCTTAAAAAATATAAAATAATCTCTTGCAATTAACGACAGAATATGTTATAATATAATTTAGTCTTTTAGTTTAATCTCAGAGAGGAGGTTGTTTTATCATGGCAAAATGCGATTTTTGCGGCAAAGGCGTAAGTTTCGGGCATAACGTTTCGCACTCTGTAAGAAGAACGAACAGGAGCTGGAAACCGAATATAAGAAAAGTAAAAGCCGTCGTAAACGGTTCGTCCAAAACGGTGAATGTATGCGCCCGCTGCCTTAAAACAGAAGGAGTAGTAACAAGAGCGTTATAAAATAATAAAGACGTCTGAAAAAAATCAGCGCGTCTTTTTTATTTTTTGGTAGGGCATGACCACCGGGCATGCCGCAGATTTGGTTTTATTATGGTTGGTTATTTATGGCGTCGCGCCGCAGATTTGATTTTATGATATTTTTTCGCGGCGCGCCGGGGTCGTCGCGCCCTACAATTCACCGATTAAATATCTCATATAATTCACATATTGGCTGAACACAATGCCCGGTTCTTGCAAATCAGGCACCCAGCGTTTCGTCCATTCGAGCGATAAAACGCCGTCGTAACCGTTATCCGAAATTAATTTTAATATATCGGATATAGGCAAATCACCGTGACCGACCATTTTATACTCGATTTTTTTTGAATCGGGATTATAAACCGAATCTTTTATATGCAGATATTTTACGTATTTGCCGATATTGTCAAAAGTCTGCTGCGCCGATTCGCTGAAAAACCGGCACGGGTGGTTTATATCCCACAATACTCCTTTGTTATCGCACGATATTTTTTGCATAAACTCAGCCAAAAATTTGCTTTCGGCGAATACCCCGTTAGTCTCGATTAACGGCGTAACGCCTTTATTTTTTGCGTATTCGCATATTTCAGAATAAGTCAACACAGCGGAATTTATATCGACTTCGTCAGCTTCGGGGCGTGGGGATATTAAAATCCGCACGAATTTCACGTTTGATTTATGAGCCAAATCTATATAATCAAACGCTTCTTTTTTGCCAGTTTCGGCAATAGTGGGGAAACCAATCACGGCATTTGACGTAAACATTGATATATCCAAGCCGGAATCTCTTAATTTTTGCATTGTCGGGATTATATTAGAATCGCTGAAAATATTTAAGTTCGGGGCGTAGATTTCTTTACCCATGCCTCTGATTTCTATTGCGTCATATCCGAAGTCTATCGCGGCGGCGAAGATTTCGTCAAACGACCAGTCGGGACAGCCGACAGTTGAAAACGATAGTTTCATTTTGTTTGTTCTCCTTCTTTCTTTACATTAACACTCATTCTGCTTGTTGCGATAATATATCCGGATTTTTCAGCCGTTTTACGTGAAGCGATATTATCCGCTGAAACTCCCGTATAATATAAATTATATTCCGGCTTAAAATTTTCTTTTGTTACTTCCGTTAAAAATGCCGCGCCGTAACCTTTTTGCTGATAATCTTTTGCAATTTCTATTGTCGCAAAAGACCACGCGAAATATTCGGGAAAAAAATAAGCCAAAATAAATCCTATCGGGACATTTTCTATATAAGCTATATATATTTTATGCTCATCAAATTTTTTAGCTTCGGCAATATATTTAAAATTGTTCGCAAGTCTTGCCATGTGATGTGGTGGAAGAAAATTCAAATATAAATCATCATATTGGTTTAGCAACTCAATATCATTTTCGGTAATTAATTTTACTTTAAACGGTTGATTTGTTTTAATCTCAGAATTTAAAATCCCTTGAAATTTATAATCGTAGTTCAAATTATTTGTAATATCATTTATAGATTCATTTTTGATATATCCGTTATATATAAAATCAATACTGACAGTATCGGGAAATTGATTTAATATATCATTATATAAATCAATACTATAAAGTTGAAAAACTGTGATAATTTCACCTGCACCATAATTTATTGACAAATAATATCTATCTTGATTATCAATATAAACTCTACCGTTAAAATTATTACAATCGGCTATCAATGATGTCAAAACTACGCCGGTTGTTTTTGCGTAATTTTTGAAAAATTCTTTTTTATCCGTTTCAACAATCATATTGTTTTGTTCTCCTTTTTATAATATAATTCTATGTGAAAAATTTTAGCCAAGCCCACTTTTTTAAGGGGGCTTTTCGGGAGTTTGCGTAAATTTTAGATATACGTTAATCCCTCTACGCCGTGACAATCTTTTCTTCCTCGCCCAAGCCCAACTCCTCGACAGCGTCCTCGCGAAGTTTATACTTCTGTATCTTACCGCTTGCAGTCATCGGGAAACTGTCCGTAAACTTCACATATCTGGGGACTTTATGCCGCGCAAGACTTCCTCTTACAACCTGCTTTAATTCTTCTTCACTCATACTTTCGCCGTCTTTTAATATCACATACGCCATGATTTCCTCGCCGTATTGTTTTGACGGCACACCGATAACCTGCACGTCTTTAACTTGTGGAATCGTGTATATAAACTCCTCGATTTCTTTCGGGTATATATTCTCTCCGCCACGGATAATCATATCTTTTAATCTTCCCGTGATTTTATAATATCCGTTTTCGTCAACTACCGCAATATCGCCCGTATGCAGCCAGCCGTCTTTGTCGATTGCCTGTTTTGTCGCCTCTGCCATATTATAATAGCCTTTCATAATATGATAACCCCGCGTGCAAAACTCGCCCGGTAATCCCGCGCCCAAAGTTTCGCCCGTATTCGGGTCGGTTATTTTCGCTTCGACAAACGGCAGCGTTCTCCCGACAGTCGAGACCCTAAGTTCAAGCGAATCGTCCGTCGTCGTCTGAGTACAACCCGGCGACGATTCAGTCTGCCCGAAAACAATCGTGATTTCGCTCATGTTCATTTTATCCGCGACGTCGCGCATGACTTTTACCGGACACGGCGAACCTGCCATAATTCCCGTGCGTAATTTATCGAATTTATAATTTTTAAAATCCGGGTGGTCTAAAATATTAATGAACATCGTCGGAACACCGTTAAGAGCCGTACATTCTTCACTCTGAACAGCTTCCATAACTTCAACGGGATTATACGCAGGAACAGGAATCATAGACGTTGCGTGCGTGACGCACGCAGTTATAGAGAGAACCATGCCGAAACAATGAAAGAACGGCACGCATATACAAAATTTATCGTCCGGCGTAAGTTTCATGCAGTCGCCGATACTTTTGCCGTTGTTGACTATATTATAATGCGTTAGCATAACGCCTTTCGGGAATCCCGTCGTCCCCGAAGTATATTGCATGTTGACAACATCGTGAACGCTGAGAGTTTTCACTATTTCGTCAAATATATTATTATCGAATTTTTCACCCAAACCAAAAAGCTCATCAAATTTGAGCATACCGTCGGGGGTTTTTTCTTTTTTTCCGGCGTAGATAACTCTTTTGAGGCGTGGCAGGAGGGGGGATTTTATTTCATGTGATTTGTCGTGGGTTTTAAGATTAGGTATAAGTTTATTTATAATATCTATATAATCAGAATCTTTGAACCCGTCGATTAAGACAACGGCTTTGGAATCCGACTGCCTCAAAAGATATTCGGCTTCGAAAATTTTATAGCTTGTATTAACCGTGACAAGAACCGCCCCGATTTTAGCGGCGGCAAAAAAAGTTATGAGCCATTCCGGGACATTTGTCGCCCAAATCGCTATATGGTCGCTTTTGCCTATGCCGAGAGACAAAAACCCTTTCGCGGCTTTTTCTATTTCACGGTTAAACTCAGCGAAAGTTCGTGTATAATCCCTGTCGCAGTATTTCACGCATAAATTATCCGGGTATTTTTCCTCAAGAAGATTGAGCAGGTTCCCGAAAGTTATTTCTATTAAGTCTGACGTATCAAACAACATTTTTATTTTTCTCCAATTCGTATAATATTACCTTATGATATAATAAATATAGTAAGTTTTCAATGATATTTTGTTAAAAATATGTTATATTATTAACTTGACATTTACGGGCAAAAAGAGTATGATTTTAGATAAGGCGGGTGATTAATTGTATAATACTTACGAAACCAATAAAAATAACAGATGGGTTTACGAATCAAAATCAGACAAAAGAAGGTTTATATCGGCGATTCATATAATATCCCTTTCTGTTATTTTGCAGTATTTTCTCTTTCAGGAACTCCCTAAATTCATATATAAAATCTTCGCGGTTCTGGTATATTGGGGAAATATACTGGAAAACGATTTTTTTTATTCGATTTCATATGATGAAACCGATTATATTTTTTATAATATCATGTCGATTATAACGACTTTAATCGCCTGTTCCGTAACGAGCGTTTTTATAATAATATGCGTACGGAAATTCGTTATAAAACCGGATATTTATAATATCAATATAAACAAAAAAAAGTCCGATAAAATTACGTTTAAATTTAAACTCCCGAAGAACGCGTTCTTTTTATTTATCGCGGGGGTTTGTATAATAGAATTTTCTTCGATATTATATTTAGTTTTTAATGTTTTTCTTGAAAAATGTTTCGGCATAGTCCCGATACCGCAGTCGGAATTTCAGCAGTATTTCCCGCAGACAAGTTTCGGCATAATTTTATATTTTATATCGCTTGTAATAATCCCGCCGTTTGCAGAAGAATTTGTATGCAGGTACGTTATGCTAAACTCGCTTAAAAAATACGGGAACACTTTCGCGATAATCGTCACGGCGTTATTTTTCGGATTTATGCACGCAAGAGTAAGCGCGTTTATATACGCCACTTTAATCGGCATTTTTATAGCGTATATCGCGATAAAAACAAAATCAATATGGTTTCCGATAATTATGCACATAGTCGTAAACGGCATATCTTTTACGTTCCAATATATGTATTCGTTCCCCGGTTTTGAAGTGTCGGTCGATATGATATATTTAATATTTCTAACCGTTATATCGTTGATTTGTTCAATATATTTAATAGTTTTAATCGCCAAACGAAAAAATCTGAGGCTTAAACTTCCCGGAAATTATGCGCATATCACAAATAAACAAAAGCTGTTATTTTTCTTTAACGTCGCTACGATAATATTTTTAATTTTCGTGATATACAGAAGCACGGAAGACTATACTTTTATATCGAATATAGAAAATATAAATATGTAAACAAAAGGGTAAAAATTTTTGAAAGAATTCGAATATTTCATGCAGAAAGCTCTCGAACAGGCTGAGATTGCTAAAAATATAAACGAAACGCCAATCGGGTGCGTAATAGTCGAGAACGGTAAAATAATTGCGGCGGGATATAACCGCAGGGAAAACGACCAGAACGCGCTGGCGCACGCGGAAATCGCGGCGATAAAAACAGCGTGCGAAAAAACAGGTTTCTGGAGGCTGACGGAGTGCGATATATATGTCACGCTTGAACCTTGCCCGATGTGCGCGGGAGCGATAATAAATTCACGCATAAAACGCGTTATATTCGGGGCGTTTGATAGAAAATCCGGCGCGTTCGGGAGCGTGATAAATCTGAACGATTACCCGTTCAATCACAAACCGGAAATAATAAGCGGAATATTGGCTGACAGAGCAGGGGAGATGCTGAGCGGATTTTTCAGGGATTTGAGGAAAAAGTAGGGCACGGCTTCCATGCCGTGCCGCCGGAAAAACCAGCGTTATATTAATTATGTGGTCGGGCATGGAAGCCCGACCCTACTTTTATATTTGTAAAATTTATTATTTTTTATATTTATTTGTGATAAATTCTTGACTTTATTTTTATTTAATGTTAAAATAATATGATTAGACAAAAACAGGATATAAAAAAATGGGGGAGGGAAATTTTAAAATGCCAATCAACGACTGGAACGAAAGATTTTCTTCTCACCAAACTTTCGAAATAGAATTCGACGACGATTCAGCCCCGAAACAGCAAAAATCCACCGCCATACAAAAACTTTACGAACCCGTCAACCCTACGCACAGAAGCGATTATCAACCGCCCGTCCAGTCCCGCTCCCAGTTCCAGCCGCAATCCCGGACACAACCGGCGCAAAATAATACGCCCGAAAAAAAATCAAAAACTTTCACTTATGACTTGGACGGCGGCGTAATGATGACCTGCAAAATCGAAGATTGGAGCAAAGGTTTCACGCTTTTCGGGGATTTTTTGCGGGACGCAAGAAAATATTACAGGAAAACCTGCATAAACGCGAATTATATATATTTTTTCTCATACCGTCCGATGTACAGGGAACTTTCACACGAGCAGTTATGCTGGTATCTTTTCTGGCGTTCGAGAATTAGAGAGGGGACATATCCCAAAACAGGTTTATCGTATATATTTTTATATCTTTACGAGCAGATAAATTTGTCTGATATTATCGGCTATGAAAAAGTTTATGAAAATATAATTAAAATCTGGAAAAACTATCGGTCGGAATTTCCCCGGATTGACAAATATATCGCCGAATGGCTCATTGATTTTACGTTTATAAATAAAATAAAAATAGATTTAATTGACTTGGAAAACATTCTCCCGGATATATTTAATATCGTCACGATACCCGAAGTTTATATGCGCGGGGATTTTTTCAAAAACAAAAACAACATAAACTTAATAACGTCAAATCTTTCGGTTTACGATTACAAAAAAAGCAAATTCTATAACGATAAAAACGAAAAAAACAGGGAATTGTTTGATTATCATATCGCGCAGATATTAAACGCGGTTTTGTCGGGGACGGAATTTGACGAAATAATAAAAAAAGAAATCGACGACGGCGTTAAAATAAAAACGACCCGCGAAAGTTTTATGGGAGCGATATGCGTATATGAACACAAAAAAAGAATAACGGTCGAATATAAAAACTTATACAAAAACTTTTTTATACGCCAATGTATAACCGATACAATCAGATACGCCGAAAATATCCTGCGCGATTATTTAAACATAAAATCAAAATTGACAGTCACGGCATATCCCGAACAACTGAAAAAAATCATAGAAGAATACAGAATCAAATATTTATCAGTCGTAAAAGCCCCGAAAATTTCTGTCAAAACCAAAGGCAAAAAAGACGATGCAGGGGACGGCGTCCCCGACGTCCCGCAAATAATCGAATTTAACCCGAATATAGAAATCGCGGCAGAAATCGAAAAATCATCATGGGACACAACGATGACGTTAGTAGAACTGCAAAATAAAGATAACATTAATAATGCTGAAAAAGTCACAATCGAAGAAGTCGCCGAAAAATTCAAGGAAATTTATGAAGAAGATGAAATAGAAATAGATGAAAACGACGAAGAATTTATCGCGATAGACACAGGGTCTGCTGAAAATTATGAAGAAATAGAAAAAATCGCGCCCGTTGTCGTAGGGGACGGCGTCCTCGACGTCCCGGAAACCGAGATTGATATTGATATTTTCGACGTTTTAGAAAATCTGGAAACCGCCGAACCAAACCGTAGGGACGACCGCCCTCGGTCGTCCGCCGAAACAGAACCCACAGAAATAACAAATATCGCAGAACAATCAAACATGAGCAAATTTATCGCAAATCTAAGCGGTGAAGAACATAATGTTCTCGAAATGTTGCTGAACGCGAAATCACAAAACAAAAGTTTTGACATATTATGCAACGAATATTTAAGTCAAAGCGGCGGAATGCTTGAATCCGTGGTTGACACAATAAACGAAAAAGCTATGGATTATACAGGCGATATTATATTTGACACCGCAAGTCAGGATATTATAGAAGATTATAGAGAGGAAATAGAGGAGTGCTTGAAAAAGTAAAAGAAGATAATTGCAAGTTTTATTGTTATAGCGGGGAATTAATAAAAGAAATAAATATTTGCAGCATATCCGTAAAATATATCGGACTTGAAGAAAATAAAATGGATTGGGGAGGAAAATTTTATGTGCCTCTCCAGTACATACAATATAATGACGACAATAGCATTTTGATACAATCATTTCCTGAATTTAAAGATTTTATTTTTGATTTTATAAATAAATTTCTCGACGATTTATTTTCAAAAAATACTTTTGACTATATGTATAAATATCTTTCTGATAAATTAAAAGAATCATTTAATATTATCCCCAATCCCGATTGGTATGAAAATTTCAGCGTTGGATATGGAATAAACGGCAAAAGCGAATTAAATCTTTCAAAAAAACAGGATTCTACCGTAATGTTCAACGAAAAAACAGAATACGAAGTCATTGAAAAATATACCGGTATGGATAAAAATACTCGCGGAATATATTACGGAACTTTAATCGACGACAAAATAGTATCGGTTGCAAGTTGGAACAATTATCATATTTATACTGATTATCCCGATACTGTAAACGTGGTTGAAATCGGAAGCGGCACGCACGAAGATTACAGAAATAAAGGATATGCCGTTTCAAATGTTGTTTCAATGGCTGAATGGATTTTGGATTACGGATTTTATGCCGTATATAACACAAGCAGCAGAAATATAGGTTCGCAAAAAACGGCAAAATCGGCGGGTTTCAGCGAAATAAGACGATGGAAAATGTATGTATTCAAACAAGAAGAAATTTAGGATAAATTAATTATAGGTGAAAAAGATGATGGAAAAAATTGAAGCCGAAACAAAAATCCCGAAACGAATACTCGGAACCCTGCTCAATTCCGTAGGGTCGGGCGTTGTGCCCAGATTCGGGCTTGAGTATATCGCAATCGGAAGAAAAGACGAAATAAACGCGTTTACTACAGATTTAAATTTTATATCCGAAGGCGGCAGCGCGTTCAGATTTATTATCGGGCGATACGGCAGCGGCAAAAGTTTTCTGTTGCAGCTAATCCGCAATCATTGTCTCGAACGCGGATTCGTCACGGCTGACGCGGATTTGTCTCCCGAAAGAAGATTGTCCGGGACAAATAAACAGGGATTAGCCGTATATAAAGAGCTTGTGTCAAATCTCGCCGTGCGTTCGTCTCCGGACGGCAACGCGTTGGTTCAAATAGTTTCGCGCTGGCTGTCCGGCTTGCAGACGAAAATAATCGCCGAAAAAAAAGTCGCCCTCGATTCAAAAGACCTTGAAATAGAAATGTCAGCCGAGATATTGAAAATCTCGAACGATTTGGAAAATCTCGTATGCGGGTTTGACTTTGCCGCGGTTATATTAAAATATTATATCGCGTACAAAAACGGCGACGAAACAATAAAAAGCGCGGCGATAAGATGGCTCAGGGGGGAATATAACACCAAAACCGAAGCCCGCAACGATTTATCGGTCAGCACGATAATCGACGATTTGAACTGGTATGATTTTATAAAACTTCTGGCTGTTTTTGTCCGAAGAATCGGCTATAAGGGACTTGTGGTTTTTATCGACGAATGCGTGAATTTATACAAAATCACAAATAAAATCTCAAGGGAAAACAATTACGAAAAGATTTTATCTATGTTCAACGACACTTTGCAGGGGAAAGCCGAGGGTTTGGGGATATTTTTAGGCGGAACGCCGCAGTTTCTCGAAGATAACAGGCGCGGTTTATACAGTTACGAAGCTTTGAAATCAAGACTGACCGAGGGAAAATTCGTTTCAAGCAAATATAAGAATCTCATGGGTCCGATAATACGCCTTGAAAGATTGTCGGATGATGAAACTTTCGCGCTTGCTTTAAGGATATGTTCTTTGCACCAGACATACTACGAATATGAAAAAAATCTGAACGAAACTGATATATTGGAATTTCTGAAAGTCTATATGTCAAGGGTCGGGGCGAGTTCTTATATAACGCCGCGTGAAATAATCCGTGATTTTCTCGCCGTTCTCGATATTTTATACCAGAACCCCGGAGCGGTTTTCAGCGAGATTCTGAGAAAAGAAGAAAAGAATTTTGACAAGTCGTCCCAGAGTTCTCTCCAAGCCGTCCAAAACGAAGAAAATATTACGGAAAATGACGACAATCCCGGCGAAAACGTCGAAGCAATAAGAGCATTTGAAGTGAAATTCGATGATATTGAAATGTAATATATTAGATATAAAAATAGCAAAATGTGAAATATTTATAAAGTTTGTGTAAAATATACAAAATAATATAAAATATTTTAATAAAATTAATAAATAGTAAAAATAATTGTAGTATAATTATTTTGTATTGTATTTAGCTGAGTTTTATCTCTTTATTGATTGTTTTATAAATTAAAATATGATTTTCATGTTTTAAATAATATAAATAATATAAAAAATTGAATAAAGAACAAAATTTGGACCTGTTTTGTGGGATTTTAGCGCGATTTTCAGATTATTTCTGGTTTTTCAGATTCTTTTTGATTTTTTTCGCCGCGCAAAAAATACGGATACAATATAATTACGCGAACAATCTCAATTTAATTAAAAGTATTTATAAAAAATAACACAAGGAGGTGCATATTTTGATATTTGACATAATAATAGCAGCCGCGGCTTTAATCGTGGGACTTGCCGCAGGCGGTTTTATCGGTATAGCTTACAGAAAAAAAATCGCCGAATCCAAAATCGGGTCAGCGGAATCGGAAGCCAAAAGAATAGTCAGCGAAGCCGTCAAAACCGCTGAAACCAAGAAAAAAGAATCTTTGCTTGAATCAAAAGAAGAAATAATCAGAATCAAAAACGAAACAGACAGGGAGTTAAAAGAACGACGGAAAGAAATCACGAAGCTTGAGCAGAGAATCTCCCAGAAAGAAGAATCCCTTGAGAAAAAAATAGACGCTCAGGACAAAAGAGAAGAAAACATAAACAGGAAAAACGCCGAACTCGCGGTACTGGAAGCCGAAGCCCAAAAGAAAATCGACAAACAGGACCAGATATTGCAGGAAATATCGGGATTGACTCAGGAGCAGGCAAAACAAATCATCATGGAAAGGCTCGAAATCGAGCTGAGACATGAATCCGCAATGAAAATACTCGAATATGAACAGCGGTTCAAAGAGGACGCAGACAAGAAAGCCAAAAATATTTTATCCCTCGCGATACAGAGATACGCATCGGATTATGTATCTGAAGCGACGGTATCGGTCGTGCCACTGCCAAACGACGAAATGAAAGGCAGGATTATAGGCAGGGAGGGACGAAATATCAGGACAATCGAAACTTTGACCGGCGTTGATTTAATTATAGACGACACCCCCGAAGCCATAACTTTATCTTCGTTTGACCCCGTAAGGCGCGAAGTGGCGAGATTAACTCTTGAAAAACTGATTTTCGACGGGCGCATACATCCGGCGAGAATCGAAGAAATGGTCGCTAAATCAAAACGTGAAGTCGAAAACGTGATTAAAACCGAGGGCGAAAGGGCGACGTTTGAAACCGGGGTACACGGGATAAACTCCGAGCTTATAAAATTGCTTGGGCGGCTTAAATACAGGACGAGTTACGGGCAGAACGTTCTGGCTCATTCGGTCGAGGTCGCGCAGTTGTCGGGACTTATAGCCGCAGAGCTTGGAACTGACGTAAACATGGCGAAACGCGCGGGGCTTCTGCACGACATAGGCAAAGCAATGACGCATGAAGTCGAAGGCTCGCATATACAGATAGGCATAGACATAGCCAAAAAATATAAAGAAAACAAAGATATAATCCACGCCATAGAAGCCCATCACGGAGATGTTGAACCGCAGACGATTATGGCGATAATTGTGCAGACCGCGGACGCTATCTCCGGGGCAAGACCGGGAGCAAGGCGTGAAAATCTTGAAAATTATATAAAACGTTTAGAGAAACTCGAAGAAATCGCGAATTCGTTCAGCGGCATAGAGAAATCATACGCGATACAGGCAGGGCGCGAAGTGCGTATAATAGTAAGTCCCGAAGAAATAAACGACGACAACATGGTCTTTCTTGCCCGCGATATAGTCAAAAAGATAGAGGACGAACTCGAATATCCCGGACAGATAAAGATTTTACTGGTGCGCGAAAGCAGGATAATAGATTACGCGAAATAATATATAAAAATAAATGCAAGGGCGACCGCAAGGGTCGCCCCTACATCTGTAAATTAAAAATTAAAGAAAGAATAAAAGAATTATGAATGTTTTTAATATTTTATGCGTGGGCGATATAATAGGGTCGTCCGGGGTTGAATTTGTCAAAAGAAATCTCTGGAACATAAGAAAAGATAATAATATAGACTGCGTTGTGGCAAACGGAGAAAACGCGGCGGGCGGCAACGGTATAGATTCAAAATCGGCAGGTATAATTTTCGAATCCGGCGTTGACGTTATAACCACGGGAAATCATATATGGCAGAAAAACAGCTTTCATGATTTTCTGGACGCGAATAATTTCGTCCTGAGACCTGCGAATTATCCGGATTCCTGTCCCGGAGCGGGATATAACATAATAGATATTTCGGGATATAAGATATTATTTATAAACCTGCTCGGCACGGTTTACATGGAACCGGGGATAGAATCCGGATTTGTTACGGCTGACAGGATATTTCTGCGCGAAAAAGACAATTATGATTTTGCCGTGATTGATTTTCACGCAGAAGCCACAAGCGAAAAACTGGCTTTGGCAAGATATATAGACGGCAAAAATTTAAAAACAGGCGTAATCTTCGGGACGCATACGCATGTGCAGACTTCCGACGAAAAAATATTAAAAAACGGCGCGGGATATATAACAGACTTGGGAATGACGGGCTCAAGTGATTCTATACTCGGAATAAAAAGCGAAATTATAATACAGAAATTCCTGACAAAAATGCCCGTTAAATTTGAGGTTGAGGAAGAAAACATAGAATTGCAGGGGATTATATGCAAAATAGATACCGGCGCGGGAAATTTTAAATGCACCGGGATAGAAAGAATAAATTTTACGGAAAGTTAAATTATTATTTATTGAAACGTTCAATATAAAAATTGTATAATATAAATAACATAAAAAGCAATAAATTAAAATCGAAGTAAAAAAATATTGAGGGGGAAATAAAAACATGGAGGCAACAATATTAAGGGTATCATCAACGTCGAATCCGAATTTGGTAGCGGGAGCGTTAACGGGAACAATAAAAGAATCCGGAAGGGCTGAACTTCAGGCTATAGGGGCGGGAGCGATAAATCAGGCGATAAAGGCGGTCGCAATAACGCGCAATATATTGCCGAACATGGATTTGGTTTGCATTCCTTCTTTTGCGGATTTAACGATAGACGACCAGATAAGAACGTCAATAAAACTGGTTGTGGAACCGAGATAATAAAAATAATAATGTAGAGGCGACCCTTGCGGTTGCCCTGACGCGAGGGCGACCGCAAGGGTCGCCCCTACGAATTAACATAACAGAAAGGGGGGAGAGATTTGAACGACGCCGAGATTATAGCGCAGGTTTTATCAGGAGACGTGGACTCGTTTGAGATTATAGTTAAAAAATACGAAAAAATGATATATAATCTCGCGATGACAAAAACGCAGAACAGAGAAAACGCTCAGGATATATCGCAGGAATGTTTTTTGCGCGCGTATAAAATGCTGAGAAGCTACAGGACCGAAAGCGCGTTTTCCACGTGGATATATCGAATATGCCAGAATCTGATTGCTGATTTTTACAGAAAAAACAAAAAAATAAAAACGGTCTCTCTTTCCGTTACGGATTTATCAGGCAACGACGACGAATCAAAAGAAAGGGATATAGAAGACACAGAAAGCGAACCGTCCGAACAAATCATAAGAACCGAAAAAATAGAAAAAATCAGGGAAATCATAAATTCTCTCCCGAATGATTTGAGGGAGATTATAATTCTTAGAGACTTGAATAACATAAGCTATTCTCAAATATCCGAAATGCTCGATATTGAAATGGGGACTGTAAAAAGCCGCTTAAACAGGGCGAGGGAAAAATTAAAAGAATATATAATAAAAAATAATAAAGACGGCGAACTTTTTTGATTTATAAACGTCTAAACATACAGATAACAAAAACAAACAAAAAATAATTAACAGGGAGGTGTTTGATTTGCCTGAAACAAAAAAAATAAATATAAATAATTTTGAAAACGATTGCGAAAAAGTGAAATTTCTGGCAGACGAATATCTTCACGGCGAATTATTACAGGAAGATAAAGATTTTATCGAAACGCACATAACGGAATGCAAAGACTGTTTTGATTTTATCGAAGAAGAAAAAAAATATATCAAAGAAATAAAACTTGCGGAATATATCCCGGAAATATCTGTTTCAGAATCAGTTATGGCTCAAATAATCGAAAATAAAATGATTATCGACAGACCGCCAAGAAAAAGATTTGTTCCCGTCGGGTTTATTTCAGCCGCGGCGGTTATTATAATCATGTTTGTCATATCAAAAGGCAATTTACTTAATATTTTCACGAAATCGAATCAGGATAATATAGATATGAATAATATAGCAAACGATTCGGGATATATCGGACAGAAAGAACAGGCGTTAATGTTCGACGAAGCCGAAGTAGCGTTCGGGACATACGCGGGCGATGCCGGCGGCATTGCTGAAGCTCAGGACGAGGCAAACGACGACGCAATAGAAATCGCGGAAGAAGAAGCGGACGAAAATTATATCGTCGGCGATTTTGACAACGAAGGACTTATGTTAAGAGACATGCCGCAGGACGAACCTGAACAAGTGGCTGCTATGATGGCGGCAGATGAATCTGTTCCGGACGGCGAAAGCGGATATGATACGTTTAATATGGAAATAGAAATGGAAATAGCTGATGAAGAAATAGAAGATATAATAATAGAGCCTATGACGAATAACATTCCGCCCGCTCCTGCGATAACGATAGAAGAAGCTACAATAGCGGCAGCGGCTGGGGAAGCTCCGGTTGCGACGGGCGAATACAAGATGCCGGGGAATATATCGGTTGAAGAATTTTTAGAAGCAAACGCCGATTTGTCAATTAAATCTATCTACATGATAAATTATATAGACGATATAAATTTTATTATTTATAAAGATATTGATTTATTCAGAACTGATTATTATGCAAACAATTATCGCGTTATCGAAAGCAAATATACAGATATATTGGAAAATAACCTGCGCGATAATAATATATTCTTCGATTTGATTCTTCGCGAGCCGGACGACGGATATATAGGGATTATATATTATATTGACTAAAAATTTTATAAATCCGTAAAAAAATTAATAATTATATGTTATACTCGAAATACTATTTATATTGGGTATAACATTTTTATTATAAATTATGAATTAATATTTTGGAGGATATATGGCTTCATATAAAATAAGCAGGATAAACGAAGAAATGATGAAAGAAATGTCTAATATAATACGCTCGGTAAAAGACCCGAGGGTAAATTCCGGATTTGTCACGATAACGCATTGCGACGTAAGCGGGGATTTAAAATTCGCGAAAATATATTACAGCGTATTAAACGGCGATTTTGCCGAAGTAAAAAAAGGCTTGATTTCAGCTAAAGGATATATAAGACACGAAATAGCCGCAAGATTAAATTTAAGAAATACCCCCGAACTTACGTTTATATCAGACGATTCAATGGAAAAAGGGGCGAAAATCTCTAAAATGTTAAAAGACATGAATCTGGGGAGCGAAGATGAAAATGAAAACGAATAAACGAATAAATTTACATGAATTAAAAGAAAAAATATTATCTGTTGATTTTAATAATATTTTAATTGTCGCGCATATAAATCCCGACCCTGACACTTTAGGTTCGTGTCTTGGATTAAAACAGATATTAAATAAATTAAATAAAACTGCGTATATTGTCTGTGACACAAAAGTAACGGAAAAAATATGCGGATATTTTGATATTACTCCTGAGATTGATTTAAATTATGTAGAATCGTCAGGATTTACGCCGGATTATATTATATGCGTTGACGCGGCGGCTTTAAGTCAAATCGGCAAATACGACAAATATAATATAGATTTAGTTATCGACCATCATTATACGCATGATTTTTACGGCAAGGAAACGTATCTTGATACCAAAGCCGCCGCGACAGGCGAGATTATATTTGAGCTTGCGAAAGAATTAAATTTTGAAATTGACCGGACTTTCGCGAAAAATATATATTGTTCTATAATCGAAGATTCCGGAGCTTTCAGGTATTCTTCGACGACTGCGAAAACTATGCGGATAGCGGCTGAACTAATCTCGACGGGATTTGATTTCGCGAAATTAAACAGATTGATTTATCAGAATAAAACAATGACAGAAATCGCGACAGAACGTCTGGCATATAATTCTTTAAAATTATGTTCCGGTGGCAAAATTGCGGTTATCACGATAACAAAAGAGATGAAAAAATTTGCCGGGCTTGAGGGAATCGAACTCGACGGAATAAACGAGATTGCGAGAATCGTATCCGGAGTCGAAGTCGGTATCGTGATAAAAGAAGAAGACAACGAAAGTTTAAACCCGAACAGAAAAGAATATAAAATATCTCTGAGGTCAAACGAATATGTAAACGTCGCCGAAATTGCCATGCAATATAATGGGGGAGGGCATATCAGAGCCGCAGGCTGTAAATATAACTGTGATGTTAATTTTGACGTTGATTTACTTGAAAAAGAATTAATCGAAAAAATCGAAAAAGTTCTGTGATTATGTTA
>Ga0082212_10000754_pt1 | contig 47462 bp, 31 predicted proteins | sample TergutNt197P3_FD_71548 | JGI IMG/M metagenome (GOLD analysis project Ga0082212, IMG submission 71548) | Neocapritermes taracua P3 segment gut microbial communities from Petit-Saut dam, French Guiana - Nt197 P3 | ecosystem: Host-associated > Arthropoda: Insects > Digestive system > Gut ... | reverse complement strand
TGCCGTTCCTTCGTCAATTTCGTCGAACATCGCAAGATAAAGCATTTCCGCACCCTGCGCAATGTGACTGTCGAGTTGTTTGCGGAAAAAACTGCCACGATTGCGTGGAGTGGGCTCACTGTTTTTATGCATATTCACCCACGAGAAACCCGGAAAAGCAAGCGGCGCATAATCCAAGTTATTTTCTTTGCACCATTGCAAATCTTTGGCAACAAGCTTTTCGTATTTCGGAAAAGTCTCCTCATTATAGCGTCCAACAAACCAAGGCATTACAATATCACACTTGCGAATAATGCGGTGAAATTCTTCATCGTCAATCGTATCGCCGAAGCGATTTTCAATTTCGTCTTTCATTGCGCGCCAATGTGTGGGAACGCCAATCAAAATGCTGTATCCGCGTTCAATAAGTTCGTCAATGATTTTGTCAGCCTCTTTGAAGTCGTATTTTCTGTTGTCGTTGAAGCCAACGCCCCAAACGGCTACGAGCGGTTTTCCGTTGTGGTAAAGATACGACGAATTTTTGCGACCTTTCAAATCATATTCTTTTTCGATGTAGTCAATATCGTCAAAAAGCAGTTGTTCGTCGCCCGGAATCATACCGCTGAGGTCGTACATAATGGCGATGGCGCGGTCGTTCGCATTTGCAGCGTTGATAGCTGAATGCCACACTTTGTTTAGTTGCGGATAACTTGTCGGACGTTTGATTTCTTCTATAAAACGTTGCACGAATGCGCCGTCAATGTCATATTCGCGCATCCAGCGGAAGTGCGTTTGTACGGTCGATTCGTCCCAACTGCTCATCATATATGCAGGACTTCCGTCGGCAAATTTGAACTCAGTTTTGTAAACTTTTTCGTATTCCGACACATCCGGCCACATATCAATTTTGCACGAACCGGGGCGAAATTGTTTATCTCTGCCGTATAAATGGTACCAACCGCGGTCGGAGCCGTCGCCCGGACAAGAGAACCAACCTTGATAGCCGGTCATTGCCAAGCCTTTGTAACTGTCATATTGTTTTCCTGTTGACACATATTCTTCACCAACAAGTTGCTGAGTAGTTTGAATATTTTGGCAACTGAGCAAAAAGATTGTGCTTAAAAGAATGATTGTTTTTTTCATTTTTATTTTGTTTTTTTAATAGATGTAGAGTATCAGAAATCTTTTAGTCTATGAACATAAAAACCAACAATAGGTACGTAGCACCGAAATATTACGATGCTATGCATCTTCATTTTTGGTTCATTTGTATTTCTATAAATATTCTTGGTGCGTTGCACCAATATTTAATAATTTATCAAATTCATCAACAATTTCCCTGCAATCGGGTCAGTCGTGGCTTTTTCCAACGTCATTGAAGAAATAATCGCTGAACCTTTTCCGTCTGTAATTTTCAGCAACGGAAAGCCTTTGATTTTTTTCATATAATCAACACGTTCTTGCATATTTCCTTCGACGTAGCCGTGAATTTTGATGTGGCTTGCCAATTCTTCTACATTCGAATTTCTGTTGATTTGATATGCGGCGCGGCAAACGGTTGGAATTTCGCGCTTGTTGTTGTTAAAATAGCGCAACTCCAACAAATCAATACCGTCGAACATAGTCGATTCTGGAATTTCCATACTTACAATATCGCCTTCGGTGGGTGTAATCCAGCCTATGATGTATTCGGGAAAAATGTGTTTTACTTCATCTTCATTATTCAAAATCAGCACTTTTCCGCCATTTTTGATGTGTTTTCGCACATCTGCTCGCATACTTTCGGGATACAAATGGCTCTTGAAATCATTAAAAATAATCAAATCGGCTTTGGCTCGTAGTGCAGCTTGCACATCAGCGACTTTTGTGTATTTTACATTTAGAAAATCCAACACGGAAGATATTTGATTGTCTTTTTCTAATAAGACTATTTTTTTATTGATAGATTTATTTTGTGTCCAATTTTTTGTCGCAATTGTAATATCATATTCATTCTTAGAAACAATGTTTTTATTTTCCGTTAAACGCAATTTCAATTTTGGATTAATTTTTCCTGTCAAATTTTCAGGGATAACAATTTCAGGAGAAAAATGATAGCGTTTGTAATATTCCACCACAGGAACATCGTCACTGCCTTTTGCCAATATATCTCCATTTTCATCTTCAATAAACCACTCTAAAACAGATGCTTGTAAATTTTCGCCATTCTCTTTATCATTTACAATGTAGATTTGTGCAGGAATTTTTTCGCCTGCATAAAAATGTCTTCCCCAGATTTCCGCGCTTACCAAAATAGGCTGCATCGCACGTTTCATTGCGTAGTAAGTAGGGTAGGGCTCAATGTTATCAATATCATAAACATTTCTAAACCAAGTGAGTAGCGCAAAATGCAAATTGCCCGACGACTTGTCGCAGGTGCGGCGCAATGCTTCTGCTACTTCGCCGGTAATAAACGACTGCGTTTTTAGAAAATCGTTGGGATTGGCGTAAGGATATGCTTGATAACCAATTAAACTTTGCGGATTTTGATGTTCAATGGTGTAAAAGCGCGTGGCATGTCCTGTTTCATTATTGGGATATCCGGTGCTTTTTTCTTGATTAATGAGCGGTCGTCCTTCGTTGAGGTGATGCTTTTGAAATTCTCCGTTGAATTGCTTAAAAATCGTGTGGTCGTACCAATTTATGTAAGTATGAACATCGTCAATATCGCCATCGTCGAAATCTTTGTAAAAATCTTCTCCGAAAATATCCACGCGGCGGCGATAATTGCTATCGAAAGAAATCGGGCGCGTTGGGTCAATTTCGCGCATACGACGAACTACATTTTCGATAATGTACATTTTCTGTTTTCGCTTCTCAAAATTGGGTTCGTTATCATAAAATTTCATTTCATTATTGATTGTCCAAAGGAGAATTGATGGATGATTGCGATACTTTTTTAGTAGCCTTATATATTCGTCTGCCCACAGTTGGATAACAGCGATATCGGGCATTGTTTCGTGAATCATCAGCCAAGGATATGTTCCTTCGTGGCTGATGCCGATACCGACTTGGTCGGCTGCTTCAACCCAAAGTTTGTTGTAAGGCGTTGTGTGCGTGCGTGTTACTTGTATATTGCCTTCTTTCATTATATTGTAAAAACCTTCGGCAAGCCGTTCGTCATTTGGTGCAAGGGCAAAAGGCGTGTGATTGGCGCCGCGCAGCCAATACGGACGGTTGTTGAGGTAAAGCAAGCCGTTTTTCGCTTCGAAAGTGCGGAAACCCGACACAACTGTAAATGTGTCTTTTTCGATAATAAAATGAAAATCATATAAATTCGGCTCTGTAGGTGACCAAAGTTTTGGTTGTAATTGATTAACCGAGTAATTGATTAATTGGGTTTCGCCTGCTTTTATTTTTTTCTTTTTCGGTGTGGTTTGATACAAAATTTCTTTTGTTTGTTTATCTACAATTACCGTTTTTAGATTAAAAGTTTTATCTTTTTTCAAATGATTTTTGATTTCGACTTCAAACGCTGCGCCGTCAAGTTGTGGTTTTATGAAAACGTCTTCTACTTTTATGTTGTCGGAAATGATGAGGCGCACCGGTTGCCAAATTCCTGCCGGGTCGTTTTGATAAAATCCGTGTGCGATGTCTTTCAAGAAATCGTTGGTAATCCGTTCCGACGAAATGTTGGAGTCATTGCTGTTTGAGCCTTCGCCGATGCGTGCAATTTGATAATATTCGTGGCGCATATTGGTTGCTGCATCGGCGTTTTTCAGACGGGTAACCAACACATCAATCGTGTTACTGCCTGCGTGCAACTGTTTGGATACATCAACGCGGATTTCGCCAAACATTCCGATGTGTGAAGCGACTTTTACGCCATTCACATACACATCTGCCATTTTGCTGACGGCGTCAAAAACCAATTCCGACACTTTGTTTTCTATGCCTTTGGGCAATTCTATGATTTGGCGGTAAAGTGCCGAATTTGTGTTTCGATAATCAAATGTATATGCTTCGCAACGTGCGCTTTCTTGCCAATAATATTTGTCTGAAACGCCTTTTGGAAAGCGTCCTTGGTGCATTGTTTCGCCATGCAGCCAAATTCGAGACGGATTCCAAAAATTGGGAACGGGCATGATGTGAAAGCCTTCTAAATCTCTCTCAGAGAGACTTTGCAGACGACCGTCAAAATTTGTTGGATTTGGCAAAAATTTCCAATCGCCATTTAATGAAAATTCTTGTCTGCCGTTTGGTAATTTTTCTACTTTTTTAGATTGAAAATTTTTGAGTTGTTGTTGGCGTGTTTTTTCTTTTTCAGAATTCCTGAAAAGGTTTCCTATTTTACCAGCTAAGAATCCGCTAAAATTTTCTATTTTTTCTATTTTCAAATCATCAAATTCAGTCTCAATCCAGCCACCACCGAGTGTTATTCCACCATTTGGTGCAAGATTGTTATTTTTGTCGGTAACATTAATTATCGGTACTATTTTACTATCAGCCAAAAAAATAATTATCTGGTCATCAATAACTTCTATTTTAAAATCATACCATTCGCCAACTTTTGGTTCAAAATCAAGCGACTTAATAGCCAGCAACTCGTCTGCGCCCATATAACCCATACGGAAAAGTTCGATGTTGTTTTGCAAACCACCTTTCAATCCCAACACATAACGGTCGAAACGATTGTGATGTCGGAAACCTGTCCAAATTTGTACTTGCTCGGCATTTTCGGGTATGCGAGCGCGAAATGTAGCGCGGTAATTTTGAAGGGTGTTGTCGCCAAAAACGGCATAAGCGTCTTTTGTTTTCAATACGCCATTTTCGATGCGCACATCGCCACGACCGACGATGTTTAACTTTATGTTCGGGTTTTCAAAGTTTTCTTCTAAAACAATTTGTGCCGAGAGGCAAAAATTGATACAAAGAAATAATAAGGCAGATATAAAATGTTTTTTCATGTGTATTTTGTTGTATATATGAAAATAAATTATAAAAGAGACTGTTTCAAAAGAACGCAAATTACACAAAAAACGCAAATTTTCGCAAATCAAAAAAAGATTAATATTGTATATTGTTTTGATTATAAGCAATATAGTTTTTGCGAAAATTTGCGTTTTTTGTGTAATTTGCGTTTAAAAATACTTTTGAGATAGTGTCTACTATTTTTTTATATTATTCTTTTATCAGTTTTCCCGTTATTGTTCCACCTGATGTCGAAATTTTTATAACATAGATTCCTTTGTTCAAATCTTGTATATTCATTTGATTTGCATTTTTTACAAGGGAAACTAATCGACCGTTTATGTCATATAAATTTGCTAAATCTACGTGTTGAGAAAAATAAATCACATTTTTAATCGGATTGGGATAAAAACTGAGCGAGGAATTGTTAACGGTATTAACAGACGATTCAAAATCATATTTTTCAACTATAATGGCAGTAACTACAATAGGATCGGTGGATTCAATGTTTCCGGCTGTAACTTTGTATGTTAATTCTGTATTTGAATCAATATCTTCTTCAAAAACTACACAAACCGAGTTATCTAAGTTCTCGAAAGTTTTTATCAATTCATTATTTCTATAAATTAATACTGTTCTATCGGCGCTATTGGATTTTCCGGTAACTTTAATTGTTACTTTGTTTGCATCGGGAACTGTAAATTGAAGAGAGCCGTTTTGTTGTAATCCGCGTACACGCATCACTTTTGTATTTCCAAAAGTAGATACTGCACAATTTCCTGCCGCCTCAACGTTGGCATAAGTTGTGGTGATATCGATATTGTTTGGATTGCTTGGATAAGATTCTTCTTCTATAATCCAATTGTTTATTGCTTCGAATTGGGAAAAATCTTCATATATCCAATACTTGGAATAATCGAGTTTCGGCTCTTCTGGCTCTTTCGGTTCAACAGCGCCATATTTTACTACAGTAACAGAAGCAACTACAATAGGATCGGTAGAATCAATATTTCCGGCAGTAATTTTGTATGTTAATTCTGAATCTGAATTAATATCTTCTTCAAAAACTTCACATACTGAGTTGTCTAAGTTTTCGAAAGTTTTTACCAATTCATTATTTCTATAAATTAATACTGTTCTATCAAGGTTGCCGGATTTTCCGGTAACTTTAATTATTACTTTGCTTGCTCCGGGAACCGTAAATTGGAGAGACCCCAATTCTCTTAGCCCACGTACACGCATTGCTTTTGAATTTCCAAAAGTAGATACTGCACAATTTCCTGCTGTTTCAACGTTAGCATGAATTGTAGTGATGTCAACATTGTTTGGATAAGTTGGATAAGAAGTTTCTTCTACAATCCAATAAGTTAGTGCTTCAAATTGGGAAAAGTCTTCTTTAATCCAATACACGTCTGCATCTGTCGGATTATCTGCAAAAGCAGGAATATTAACGCAAATAGCGGCTAATAAAATAAAAAATAAATGTTTTTTCATACGTAAATAATTATTTTTTTATACTAATGTTGTATGGAACTCGTATTTTTATTATCTATGGTTTACACTAATGTAAATGCTCGTTTCATAGTGTAATAGTTTGTTAGTTTTTGACAACAATGATTTTTTGAATAGATGTATTGTTATCACTTGTCAGTTTTACAAAATATATACCGTTTGTGAGTTCGGAAATATTGAGATAATTTTCCGTTGTTTGTTTTAATTTAATACCTTTTATATCAAATAGTTCTACAAATACATCTTTGTCTGAATCGATAAAAATATACTCGCGCGCGGGATTTGGGAAAATGGTAATATTTTCGCCGGTGTTATGTTCTACCGCAGTTTTTGGCAGTTCGACAGTTGGCGGCGCTTCGTATATGCGCTCCTTGCAAAGATTTACAGGAAGCGATGGAATGCTCATACATCCATGTTCGTCTTTGACATATATATAGTAATCGCCGTCGTTTCTTTTGATTTCGTACCAATTTTCGGCGTACTCCGTTTGCGAGATGTCCGGTCCTTTTACTAACCAATATTTGTATGTATTTTCATTGCCTCCACTGCTCATAAAGTTTGTCATTGCAGTGTTGCAATTCAACAGATTTTCGGGTTGCATCACTCGCATCACAGGGCGAACTTGTTGCATACGGTCGCAACGTTCTTCGGGCGTTTCGCCGAGATTGTAATATAGCCATGCTTTGCGCGATTCAAACCATTCTGTCAGATAACGCACGTGTCCTTTACGAGTTTTTATGTCGTCTGCGTAACGGAACCATTCAAGGCAATTTTTTCCATATTGGTTGTATTCTCTTTGCCAAACACCGCGCTCTTCAAGAAATTTGTAATTTTCTTGCAACACGTATGGCACAAGGTCGAAAATCGGCATCAATTCATCGTAGCGGTTTTTCACTTTTTCACGAAAGTTCGGGTCTTCCCAAAGGCGGTTGAAATAAAGCGTGTTTTTAATCCAAAAACCGTCTTCGTAATGGCAATAATTTGCTTTTTCCACATTTCCAAAAGAGAGGTCATAATCCCAAGGGACACTCATTTTCAATTTTTGATTGCGGTCTTTATGTAAATAAACACTGGCATGAAAAAGATTGTCCGTGCCTTTGGAAATGTCGTGCAAAATGCACCAATCGATAAAACTGTTTATATCAATATACTTCGCATAACCGTTAATTGGGTCGGCAAAATTATCGCTGTACAGAACATTATAAACATCGGTCATATACTGCATCATATAATTGCGTTGCGGGTCGGTAATATTTCTCGATTTCGGATAATTAAAAACATAATGATGATAACTGTTTTCTGTATTTGGAACGAGCGGAAATCGCTTCAGGTATTCGTCATAATTTTTCATTTTGTCGTTTGGCACTACTTCGAGAATGTAACCGCCTGTTACACGCGGCTCCACTTGGTCGCGGGCATCGGTAGTCAGTTGCTGTACATTAACGCGACTGCTACTGCGATTGCCTGCTTTTTCACTCAAACAATATAGTCCGCGATATTCTTCTCTGCCATCATAATCGAAAACGGTAACTTCCACATATTTCATAGTCGGCGTATAGTCAATGCCGCTCATTTGTCTGCCAAGCCAAAACGCGAGCATATCGCGCATTACGGTGCGGTCGTCGTAGCGAGACACCAATGCCCATTTATCGTGCGGCGCCATGCCAAGCAAGGGTTTCGGATTTTCAATATAATTGTTATTGACATCATTGAAACTTGCTATTAAGTCAATGCTGTAACCGCGTTTTTGATTATGAAACGAAGTATTTCCGCGTCCGCTGATAACAATTCTGCCGTTGTACAGTTCTGAAGGAGCATAAGATGAATTGGAAGAATTTTTGATTATCATTGTTGCTTCCAATTCTTCGCTTGCTTCGTCTTGCCAATTTTCTTTCAAATTGCCATTGTTATCAATGATGCATCCATTGACCCAAACATCTCCAAAACGTTTTTCGTTGAGCATTCGGATTTCTACTTGGGCAACTCCTTTTGGCGAAAAAAGGTAGTAATCGTCAACAGCAAACGTTACCACTGACACCAATAAGGCTGATATGATTAAAATTAGTTTTTTCATTTCACAAAGAATTTTCCGTTGAAATATTTGTCGTTTTGTTTGATAGTCAAGATGTAAACACCTACATTCAAATTACCAATATTTATGATATTACATGTTGTTGTTTTATTTATAATCTGCTGTCCGGCAATGTTGTAAATAGTTGTTTGCGCCGGATATTTCTCAATGCCGTCGATAAATAATGTGCCGTTTTCGTAATAAACAGATGCTTGTGTATTGTCGGCGTAGTTGTTGAGAATGCTCTTTGGACAATCGTCACCGGTACAAGGACAATCATCGCCGACGCAAGGAGCTTCGGGAGCTTCGCGGCAGTCGCAGTTAATGCCGAAATCATAGATTGCCCAATAGGCGCTCGAAGCAGTTGCCGATTGTATTTTGATGTATTGTGCTTCGTATGTGTAAGGCAATTCCAACAGCATTTGTCTGCTGCCCGAAACATTGGTTGCAATTTCTGCCCAATTTTCGCCGTCATTAGAAATCAACACATTAAATCTGCCAATAAAATTGCTGCCGGTGCCGGCACTCATATAAATGATATTAAAACTTTCTTTTTGCTGCATATTAACATAATACCACAGCGAAGAATTTTGTCTGCTTGTGCTTATCCAATAATTAGTTGAAATTCCATTTATTGACTGCTGTGCTCTGTCGCCGTCGTTTTCAGAGGCGTAGGCTACCCAGCCGGTTCTGTCGTCAATACGCGGATTTGGATTTGGATTTTTGGTTGTCGGGTCAAGATTATAAACGCCGTTTACGCCGTTTGCCAATCTTACAACAGAATATGATGCGCTTACTTTTGATGCATCGCTGCCGCTCGCTAAACTCATATTTCCGATATTAGAATTATAGAAATTGACTATTCCATTGCCTTCTTGTTTGATATTTCTCAGTTGAGCATTTGAGTGCGCGGTATAAAGATTGAGTGTTCCACCTTGTGCGATGATGCCCATTCTCGGATTGCCCCAATAGTCGGAACTGAAAATATCTGCTTCGCCGTCGAAGTCGGAAGTTGTTTGTATATATGCAGTTTTAGCTCTGTTTGGCTCACTGCCGTTCAGCACCACCACGATTTGTGAACTTACTAACGGGAAACCGCCGTTGCCGAGTTTTTCGTAATATAAACTGATGATTCCCGCGTCAACGCCTTGTCCTAACGATTTTCCCGAAGGACCTTTGCCATTTTCATTTGCAAACCATAAGCCATGATGTGTCAAATATCCGAAATTATTGTACAAAATTTGGTCGGAGCAATCGCCCAAAATCATAAAGTCGTGTTGTTCGGAGATATAATCGCTGACAGCTCTTTTAATTCTGTCGGTTTCTGCACCGCCATCTCGCAATGGCGAATTTATCCACGTACCAAATTTATTTTCATTGCCCGAAACATATGAAATCAAGTTCGTTTGAATATTGTAAATACGTCCGCCGATGGTGCCGTTTCCTACTTTTACGGTGTTTTTAAATGGTTGTCCTGCAAGATAATCAATAAAATGATTGTCGCATTTGTTGGTAAATAGATCAACTCCTTGATAACAAGCATGCAATGCCACGTTCACAATATAAGTGTTGGCATTTCCGCGAATGGTATAAGGATATACTTTTTTATAATCTTCGGCTTCGAAAGAATTTTGGTTTGGATAGTCGATGGTGATGCCGCGTATGCCGCTGTTTGGTTCCATCGAAATAAACGGTGTTCCGTTCGCATTTCCTTCGCCTGCAGAAGCCAATAATACGGTGCCGATTCCCATCGGATGTGTACCAACATCGTTTGCGCCTTTGAGTTCAACACCTGTTTTGATATTCAGTGTGCCAAGTACTTTGTAGTGTCCGGCAGGCAAATACACAATTCCGCCGCCATTGGTTGCCATATCATTAATCGCCGTTTGAATAATATTTGTAGCATCTTGTGCAGCATCCATTACTTCCAAATATCTTTGACGAATTATTCTTCTGTTCGCCGGACTATTGTCGGCAATAGAAAATGTATTTGGCGTTTCGTCGGTATATGGATTGCTTATTAATGTATAAGTGCCGTGCGGCAATACGCGGAAAGGTCTTGCGTTATAAGGTGCTTCAGTTATTACACGCAAATCATTTTTTGCGGGTTTTGTTGGCACATCAAAACAATCTTCCCACGAAAAATTCGGCGGTGTTTTTGCATTGGCAATCGGTGTGTGGTCGATATGAGATTCGTAAACAGAGCAGTTTTTAACATCTACTTCGCCCAATGAAGAACGATTTCCGGTAATAACGGCGCGACTGTCTTTGAATAATTCTATTTGTGGTGCGGCATTGTTATAATCGCCGTTAACAGAAGTAAAATCGCTATTTTCGACAATCACTTTGCCTCTTTCAACAGTAGTTTGATACATCATCAAGCGCGAGCGTGCACCTCTCGACAACCAAACGGCAGTATCGGCATCAAACGTGCAATTGCTTACTTGTACCGGCGCATTGTCGGTCGAATTTACAACAAGACCTTTGCCGCAGTTTTCGGTTACTACATTGGTAAACATGATACCGTAGCTCGAAATATCGTCGCACAAAACGCCTGTGCCGCAATTTTTGAAAATAAATCCGTAGTTATGACCATTTGGAGTAGGATAATTGCTGTTTTCTGCATAAGTTGATTTCACAGCGTGAAAACCGACTTTCAATCCTTCTGCTTCTACAAAAGAAGTATAAGACCAGTCGTTGCGTTTTTGAACAAAACCGATAGCGTTATTTCTCATAAATTCTGCATAAGGTGCAGAAGTAGAAGTCGGTGCGTCCGGCAAGCCTGAATTTACCCAATATGTTGGCGACCAGCGCACATAATCCCAGCGGCATACTTCCGATACATTGTCTAACTCAAGACCTCTGTGCAGAATTGTTCCGTACACATTATGCACGTTTGTTGCGCCGCCACCGTTATTGCCGTTATGCAAAACTGCGTGGTAAGAATTGACAAAAGTTACATTGCGTACGTGGCAATATTCGTTGCCCCAGTAGCCTTGTTTTCCAAACAAGATGCTCGGCGGATATGGCCAAACACGGTTCAGGTCTTGGTCGGGATACCAAATGGCTAAATTCGTAACCGAAGTAGATGGTTCCATAATAATAAACGACTCGTTTCGCGAGGTTGAATTTTGTCCCCATTTGCAAGCCAAAACTGTTCCATCTACCGATTTTGCATCGGTAGGAATTTTCCAATCTCCTCTGATGCTCACGCCTTTAGGTATGCTTATTCTGAGCAAATAATATATTGTTGTTTCTTCTCCAACAGCAGGAAAATAAAGCACACCACCGCCTTGTTTAGCAATTTCGTCTAACAATCCTTGTACAGCAATTGTGTTTGGATTTACAGCGTTAGCATCATTGGCAACAACGCCGTGATTCAACGCGTTATACGTTGCCACGCCGACATCCTGCGCATCATAATTAGGATTGGTAATTGTCCAATCTTGTACTTGCGAAAATACAATGATGCTTGCAAAAAACGCAACTAAAAATGTGAATAATTTTTTCATAGTTATTTAGTATTTTGGTTTAATATTTTTATAATTATATCTTAAATTTTCACTTTGATTTCATTTCCATTGTATGTAACCTCTTTTGTATCGCCGGTTATTAATTGAATATTGAAAGTTCGAGTTTCCAACATTCCGTTAAAACTGCCTTCGCGTTTGCCGATAGTCAATGTTTTTTCTTCGTTGTTCCACGTCATTTTAATGGTAGAATACGCGCCTTTTTCGTAATTGTAGTTATCATTTTCGTCTTCATAAAGTGTAAATTCTGCATCTGCACCCGAATAAATGAGTAATTCTAAATTATCCCAATTTTTCTCTGCAGCATATTGTACTTTTTGTGCCATGGGCAAAATTGTTCCTGCTTTTACATATAAAGGAATAATGTTCATAGGCGTTTCGCGTTCAATTTCTTGTCCGCCTTCGATAACTTCGTTTGTCCAAAAATCGTACCAATTTGCGCCTTGCGGCAAATAAACAACTTTTGTTTTTTGTTGCGCTTCCGTAACCGGTGCAATCAACAATGATTTTCCAAAAAGAAACTCATCATCAATGTTATATGTTCTTTTATCATTGCCAAAGTCAGCAAACAAAGGATTTATAAACGAACCTGCATTGTGAGTTATATTCCAAGCGGTAGAATACATATAAGGCAACAATTGGTAACGCAAATTGATGTATTTTTCAATTGCATCAAATTCTTCACTGCCACGCTCGCCGAATTGCCAAATTTCACGAGGTGCATTTGTTCCGTGCGAGCGCATCATCGGCGAAAAGGTACCAAACTGCAGCCAGCGCACATATAATTCTTTGTATCCGTCGTTTTGCAGCGGATTTTTAAAATCGTGTTCGCGAATCCAGAAACCGCCAATATCCGAATTCCAATATGGAATACCGCAAAGCGAAAAGTTCAACGCCGCAGGAATTTGGTCTTTTAAACTTTTCCAGTTTGCGTCCACATCGCCCGACCACGAAACTGCGCCGTAGCGTTGTTGTCCCGCAAATGCCGAGCGTGTTAAAATAAATACGCGCTTATCGCTTGTTTCAGCACGTTGATGGTCATAAACTCCGCCTACTGTTACCAAAGGAAAAGCGTTGTAAACATTGCGTAACGCGCCCGCATAAGTTATATGGTCGAAGTCGCTTTCTTTCACATCGGCGTGTTCCGGCTCGGTAGCATCAAGCCACCAACCGTCCATTCCCAGCGAAAATATGTTTTCGTTCATCGCATTCCAATAAATCTCCCGCGCTTCGGGATTGAAAGCATCAAAAACACGCACTTCTTCTTTTTGTGGAAAAGTTACCAAATCAAACAGCATATTTTTTTGTCTGAAAGTTTGGTATAACTCTGTTTTTGGACCGAAATTGGGCCACACTGAAATAATAATGTGTGCATTCATGTTGTGCACTTCGTCAATCATTCCTTTTGGGTCGTGAAAAGCAGGATTACCCCAATTTATTGCGTTCCAATAATAATTATCGGTACTCCAATATTGCCAGTCTTGTATAATTCCATCAAGCGGAACGCCTAATTCGCGGTATTTTCTTACCACACTAAGCAATTCGTCTTGACTCATGTAACGCTCGCGAGATTGCCAGTAACCTAACGTCCAAAGCGGAAACATCGGCGCTTGTCCGGTCAAATTGCGCATTTGAGCAACTACACCGTCAGCATTTTTGCCATACATAAAATAATAATCGGATTGTGAACCTGTTGATTCAAACGACATTCCGGCTGCATTATCTTCAAAAAGGGTAGGAGAGTAGTTGTCCCAAAACAAACCGTAGCCTTTACTTGATTGAATGAACGGAATGCAGATTTTCATATTTTCTTGTCGAAGAAAAATTGTTTCACCGCGCTGGTTAAGTTTGCCGTTTTGTATTTGGCCTAAACCGTAAATCGCTTCATTTTCGTCGAGTTGAAATACTTGTTTAATGGTGTAAAATTCTCTTACATCATCTTTTACTGTTTGTGTTTGTTTATCAACCAATAATAAATCTCCGTTTGCATTGAAAAAATCAATATTCCCGTTATATAAATCCAACACTATTTCTAAAGCCGAAGTTTTCACAATAAGTAAATCGCCTTTTTCTGTTACAGAAAATTTTGTTTTTGCGGGCGTTTGAACAACGGAAAAACTATTTGTTGTTTCTGTGTCTTGCGAAGTTTTCAACACGCGCACAACGTCATCTGCAAAAAACTGCAATTCAATGTTTTCGGTTTTTATGCCAGAACTTGTTTTTTCGTATTTTTTTGTACCACAAGAAGCAAACAAAAAAACAAAGCATAATAATGCTAATAAGGATTGATTTTTAGACATATGATTTTAAAGTTTTTGTTTTGTATGCAAAATAATAATTGTTATATTATTTTTTTCTTTTGGATTGCTTCGTGCCTCGCAATGACGCAAAACTCAAGAACAGCACGTCATTGCAATGACCGAAGCAATCTATATTAATTCCAATTTGGCATTACGGCTTCCGCCTTTAATGCGTTTTTCTTCAAAAATAGCTTCTTCTATTCGGTCGAAAGCTTGATAATATACTAAAATATGACATTTATATTTAGTTGTAAAACTTTCAGGATAAAAATTATTTTTGTGTTCCCATATTCTGCGTTTCAAATCGCTTGTCATGCCTGTGTACAACGTGCATTACGTTTGTTTGCTATTATGTAAACTGCTCCACCGCGCTGCATACTTGCTTTATATGTTGTTTTTGGATTGTTTTGTTCCTTGCAATGTGACGCACCGAACAAGAGTAGTACGTCATTGCGAGCAATAGCAAAGCAATCTATAAAATTATTCTACAATTATTTTTTTCACAACATTAAATTCCGACGAAAGTACATTTACCAAATACATTCCCGATGCAAAATCGCCGACATTGATATTTGTTTCGGACAATCCGCTATTCACATTCTTTTTTACCGTTTGTAATGTTTTTCCTTGCAAATCGGAGATGGCGATAGTAACATCAGAAGAATTATTTAATTCGACAGCAACGGTAATATTTTCGTTCGCAGGAACGGGATAGATTGTTACTTTTGAGTTGGAAGTTACATTATTAATACTGTTGGGACAGTCACATTCACAATTATTCCCAACACGAACACAATCACAATCATCATCAACACAGTTACAGTCATCATTGGTACACGGCGGTAGTGGCGTCACATCATACCATATAAATTTTTCCCAGTCGCCAAAGCCTTCGCCTGCTGCGCGTAATGGTCTATTGGCATCATTGCGAAATGCTTGCACAATTTTATTGTTGGTATAACTTTTCAATGCAATAAGATTGTAGCCGTTGTCTTTTCTCAATATACACCAATAAAATTTATTTTCATCGCCTATAGAAAAAGCCATTGTATTGCAGGTCATTTGTGAAGTACTTGTTCTTACATACCTGGTATTGTCAACGCTTTTCAACATAATTAATCTCTTGTCTGCATCTGCTACCTCAATGATAAATTTTTCTCTATCAGTTAATCCGCTTAATGCTGTTATACCGGTTTTATTGCCACGCAATCCAGTGCCGACCAATGTAACATATCTGCTGTCGTTTTGAAATGCAACAGTTTTTTCTGTCGGCAAGTTACCTTCGATGGAAAACATCAAGTAGTTTAGATTAAAATTGCCATTTTCTGATACGATTTTTATTGTTTGTCTGCCAAGCGGAATCGCAACATTGCGCACAATAATCGTCTGCCATTGATTTAATCCGCCGGTGTTTGGTACATCGATGACTGCAATTTTTTCGTCGTTATGTTCAAGATAAAAGCTGCCACCGTCGGCAGATGCAACTCGAGCCATTACGATAAACGTATCGCATACGCCTGTTACATTTACGTCGTAAGCCAGCCATTCGTCTGCTTCAAAATCGGTTATATAAGTTCCTTCTACTGAACCTGCGATGTCCACAGATTTTGACACACCCAAACGATACGGCAGTCCACCTGTATTTTCTTCCGTTTTTTCGTGAAAACCAATGCCTTCGCCACCATTATTAAAATTTTTGGCATAAATAAATCCGGGTATATCCGTATACACTCTCGATGGTGGCGATTTCTTTATGTTAATTTCACGGTCTTCGCCTGTTTGAATAACGGGAATAATTCTGCCGCTGCAGTTATCTTCAAAAAACATTTTATCTACGCAGATAGAACGTAAATTGCCATGTCCCGAGAGGCTGCTGTTATGATAAAAAACATACCATTGTTCGTCGAATTCTACAACGGAACCATGGCTTGTATCGCATCCTGTGGCAGGAAGAAAAGAACCTTGATATGTCCAGGGGCCGAGCGGACTTCCACCTTGATTTTTTATTGATGTTGCGTACAACATTTGGTCTTGTCCCGGAACATAGTTAGGTAAACTTGAGTTATTGCCCGGATAAGTCATATAGTAAATAGTGTCATTGCATTCGGTTATTCTTGAAAATACCCACGCACCTTCGTGAAAGTAAGGCAGTTGGGTTGTCATTTCTTTCAAATCTTCGGCAAGTTCAAACATATTGTCGGCTAATTTTGCGCCAAAACACCGTTGGCTTCCGCCGTAATAAAAATAATAAGTACCGTCGTAGTCTTTAAAAATATTTGGGTCGATAAAACCCATTGTAGGCAAACCAATCAACGTAGTATCGTGAATGGCGAAATTTTCTTTCATATCGGGCGAAGTGGCAGTGGCAATTCCAATGCGCCAATTATCCCAGCCTTCGCGGTCAGGATAGCCGAGTGGATGCGGAAAGTAGTAATAATATGTGCCGTCTTTTTCGATACAGTCGGGCGCCCACATAAATGAAGCATCACGATTATCGTTTCTTACCGGATAATTCAATCCCCATGCTTGTCTTGCCTCGGCGGCGCCAAAAATTCTGCCATGGTCAGTCCAATCCACCATATTGGTGGTCGAAAAAACGTGGTAATTATCCATCATATCGCAACCGTATGCAGGTCTCATATCTTGCGATGGATATACAAAAAGTGTAGGCGTGCCGTTAACATCAACCACGCGTGCTGAAGGGTCGGCTGTGTAAATGTGTTGGATAAACGGATTTACCGGCATATCACTTTGCGCCAATGCGCTTGTAAAGAAACACATTGCTGTGAGGCAAGAGTAAAATAATTTTCTCATAGTTTTAGGTTTTTAGAAATTCTGATTTAATGGTCAGAACACAAAAATACGCAAAATTCCGCAAAGAAAAAAATACTTTGCGGAATTTGTTAAAAAAAGAAGGATTGAAGGAAACGAGGAAACAAGTAACGAGTTTTTCTCTCGTTTTCTTGTCTCCTCGTTTCCTTGTTTACTTTCTAAAAAAAACTTATTTTTTTACCACTTTAACTGATTTTCCATTAGAATATTTCACAATGAACATACCGCTTGCGGGTTCTTTATCCAATTTTTGACCAAGCATAGTGTAATAGCCTACTATTACTGCATCGGCATTGGCATCGACAAAAGGATTGTAAATGCCGATAGTACCGCATCCATATCCTTTATATTCCGATGGTTTTTCGCTCAAAATATCATCCCAAAAAACATAACTTCCTTCTGCCGGAGCTGTTATTTCTACTGCACCTGCATAGATTGGTCCGCTTTCAGCTCTTGGATTATTGTTTTGGTCGAAGGTTATTCCAAAATTGAACAAGAATTCAGGATTGCCCAGCGTAGTTGCATAAGCGCCCTGCTCAAGAGGCCAGCAGTTGTAAGAGAAACCGCCTTCTAAATCCAAGCCCGATTCGTTCATAAAATCGCCTACACCGTCGTTGTTTTCGATGTCTATGCCGTAAGATTTTGTTTCGGCATCTCTATCCCAATTAGTAACAACTTCAACTTGGGTAGCACCTGTTACGGAACGTTTTGCATCAAGCCTGGCACCACCGAATAATGATACGTCACTCCAAACGTTTGAGGCTCCTGCAACGTTTCTTTCTACGATAGAATTTGAGATAAACACTTGTGCTCCCTGCAATGCACTAATACCGCCTGTGTGATAGGAGTTTCCTTCGTCGCTTCTATTGTTGGTTACTGTACAATTGATGAGTCTGAGCGTAGCCGCGCTTTCGTGGTGAATTGCTCCACCGCGTGCATCGCCGTATGCTACGTTGCTTATAATGCTTGTGTTAACAAGTATTACTTCGCCTGCACCGTAGATTAAAAATGCGCCGCCGTTATTATCGCCCTGCGGTTGGAAAACCGGCGCTCCGTCATTACCTTCGATAAAATCTTTGCGAGGGCTGCCCGAATAGTTGGCTATAAAATAACTGTTTTGTACTAAGAATGTGCCTTCTCCATAAGGGAAACAAGCACCGCCTCTGGTATGTGAATAGTTGCCTCTGAATCCGCAGTAATCTATAGTAACGTCATAAGCTTCTGCTGCTGCTATTGCACCGCCAGCAGAGTTGTTGTCGAGGTCGCCGCTGTTTGATAAAAGATTTCTTTTTCTAGCGTAGTTTCTACTAAAGTCGCTAAATTCTATTTTTACAGTAGAACCGTTAACAAATATCGCACCACCGCGGTATGCTTGATTTTCGATAAACCAGCAGCTGAAAATATTTACCATTGCACCGCCTACTACAGTTACACCCGCACCATTGTCAGGTCCGTCGGTACTTGGGTCTGCAGTAGAGTTGTTTTTGAACATACAGAAACCGATTTTCACAATCAACTCGCCATCTGTTCCATCTATCTGAATGGCTTTGTTGGTAGCATTTTTAAACACTAAATTGGAGATAGTAACATTACCATCGCCGGTAATATTGAAAATTCTGCCTGCACTGGCGCCATCAATAGATGCTGCATCGCTTTCGTCATTCGGATTTTCAAAACAAAACATTCCTTCGATAGTAATTGATTTTCCATCAATGTTGAGAGTAGAATTTAATATGATGTTGTCCATAACTATAATCCGGTCGCCATCGTTTACAACGTTTGTTATAAGTGCTTGTACAAGACGAGTGGGTGATTCGAGAGTTCCAAGTCCTTGCGAACCGGCATTTTGAGATACGAATATGTCTCTTGCAGACATTGTTGTTGCGCAAAGCAGTAAAGTTATACCTAACGCGAATTTTTTAAGTAGTGAAGTTTTTTTCATAGTAATTAAAATTTTAATGAATAATTATTAGTGATTTTTTATGCGATAAAAATAATACGTTTTTTTGAATAAAAAAAATAATAGAGAAGAATTATAACACTAATTCTTCTCTATTATTTTTTATTAAATATCAATTTTTCTTGAAATATTTTTTTGTAAAATTCAAGTAGCTTTCGCCGTATTCTTCTGTAGGCTCCAATCCGCTTCCTTGTCTAAAGTCGTTCCACGAATTAATAAGGATAATGCGGCGTGTGCTGTTGGCATTTCGTTTGCCTACATTAGCATAAGATTTGTAGAGTTCGCCAGTTTCCGGTTCTCTTTCGTGTATAAAGATTCTACTTGGCGACGATAAGTCGGTACGATTACTATCGTCGAATGCCGGCATTATGCTTGGAATATAGTCTGCGCCTTTTTCTGCCAGTTTTCGTTTCCACTCATTATAATTAAAATCAACGATAGAGAAATAGTTGCGCCGCCAGTTTCCTTCGCCGTGCCTGGCGTATTCATTGGTCAGCATAGCCGGCTGATACATTGCATCGAAAGGCATTTGCGGATTGCCATTTTTTCCGCCGTTTTCGCGGAAAAGATAAACTTCTTTGAAAATATCTCTGTTGTTAGCATCTTTTCTGCCTGTTCTCACTGTATTGTAGATATTGTAAATATTGTGGATTGAAGTATAACCGTTTCCGTATCTTATTGTCGGGCTTATCAGATAAACGCCGATGCCCAATGTATCTCTGACATCTTTTATGGTGCTTTGTACGTTGTTGGTACGTTCGTATCCGTTCAAGCCGAGCAGTGGTCTGCCGTCTGCCAGTTTATAATAATATGGTTCGTTAAAGAAAAAATTTTTCAACGAATCCAATTGACCGAGGAAAGTTTCTTTTGTTCCTCTGCCGTCATCGTATGGTCCTATAACTTTTCCGTTGGGATACAGAAGGCTTGGCGGTTCCTTATGGTTGACATGTAGCGAATCTGCTTCGGGAAAATCTCGAAGTTCTCCGATGTTGTGTAAATGTCCGCAATCAAAAACAAAAGCAATTTTCGGGTCGCCCGGTTTCCATACGTTTGCAAAATTCAACATAAAAGTATCTACCTTCACAGCATTATTCCAAGCCACACTCCTGTTCCAATTTACAAGCAAAAAGTCAATGCCAGCTTGTTTTGCCCAATCAAGCTGCTGGCGCAGAATTTTACCGTTGTTATAGTAATCTTTTCTTATGTAATAACCGCCGTTTTGGTCGGGATTACCCAATTTCGGCGTACCGGTGTAACCCAGCGGCTGCGAAAAATCGGGTTGATTATTTGCTCCGATGCCTCTAAACCAATATGTTTCGTTCAATTCGTGGTACATCACGCCGATAACATAGTCAGTTTCGACAGGTACATCGGGAATGTCATAATAATATTTATTTGTAGGGAATTCTCCCATATCGGGTTCATCTACACACGACACAATAGCAATAGCGAGTGCCAATAATACGGGTATGATATATGTTTTTTTCATAGTCGAAATGTCATTAATGAGTTAATATAAATGATACTCCAAAAGGATATTCGGGAAGAATTTCTACCGTTGAACCTGCTACCGGTTTTGCAAATTTCAGTTTTGCTTGAATGGAATTGGAGCGGTCGTCGAGCATATCAATACCTTTTCTTGCTTCTTTGTTACTGTTTATTTCGCCGCCGGGATAAGGCAAGCGTTGCGGCAAATATCCCCAGCTTGAACCGCCGCGATCGGTATATATAGTACCTCTGTCGTTGTCGGGATTCCATACCGGCGTAAACTGTAGCTGCTGCGTACGTCTGAGCAATGTCCAAGCATCAATTCCTTGAAAAAACAGCGCCATCCAATGTTGCATTATAATACGTTTGTAGTTAGCATCGGGTTCACTGCCGTTTTCGCCCGGTCTGTCGCTCAGCACACAGCTTGAAATACCTAGATAATCGCGATAAACGTTTATTGCGCCCCTGCTGTTGATAAGATTGAGTCTCGGGGTGAGCGGGTTGTTTGTTGGAAATATCCGAGCAATGGTATCTTGGGGCGTAGGGCGAAATACGTCCCCGGCTTTATACCATCTGATGCCCCAATGTTTTTTATATTCTGAAAAGTTTATACTTGGATGACTGATGTATCTGCCTTGTCCGAAAGCATCTATTGCGTCATAATAGTATGCTTCGGCGTCTTTTTCACCGGTCCAAAAACCTCTATAAACAGCTTCGGCTCTGATGCAGGCTATTTCGGGATAACTGATAATCATCCATCTGGCTTGTGCACTTGCAAACTCGTTGGCAACATACGAATAAGACTCTTGCGAAGCATTTTCGTGCGGATTAATCAAATCTGCCGTTCTGGGCGGTCTTCGCGTGGTAGAAGGTCTGCCGAGATAGTCGCCTACTTTATATTTATCGGCGGCTCTTCTGCAAAAAACTTCCAAACGCGGGTCTTCATAACCAATCAGCCGCATCATTAATTGTTCGTGTATAACGGGAAAAGCACCTTCTGCGTATGGATTGTTCTGCGTATAAGTATTGAATGGATTTCTAAAAGCTCTTTCTGCAGCAAAATTCATAAAAACGTTTTCGGAATTGTTGCTGATTAAATTTTGGGGCGAGCTTAATTCTTCCTGCAAAGCAGCTCTTGCCAGACTTCGTATCTCCAGTTCATCATAATCCGACAAACGCATTGCTATCCGCAGGCGTAACGTGTGTGCAAATTTTTTCCATCTTCTAATATCTGAATTAAACAAAGGGTCTTTGTTCGCAGAAAATTTATCACCGTCTTCATTTAATGCATTGGCATTTATTTTCAGTTGTTCCAATATATCTTTGTAAATAACGCTTTCCGAATCGTAGGGCGTGTAAGTCATTCCTTTACAGGCTTGATAATACGGAATCGGTCCCCACAAGGCAACCATTTGCGAAAAGACGTATGATTTCCAAATTTTGGTAATGGCAAGTCTGTTGGCAAATGCAGGGTCATTTCCTTTCATTTGTTCGATAGTCACCAGCGGATTAATGCATTTAAGGTAAAAATTCGACCACAACGCGTCTTCTTTTCCGTCTGAGCCATATTGCGGATAAGGTCCGGCGACCATAGAAATGTGTCCCGAATAATTACCGAAAATCCAAACAGAAGGCTGCATTCCCTCACCTCCGAAATCGGTGCTAACGGAATTCAAGGTTATCATTGTACTCACGGGTGAACCGGTAAACAATAACTCAGGGTCAACTACCGTAGTACGGTTGGGGTTGGTGTTGATTTTTTCAAAGTCGTCGGTGCAGGAAAATGTCAGTGCCGCAACCGCACAAAGCATCGTTATTTTATATATTGTTTTCATATCTTGTATCTCCTGTTTTTTAGAATGTTAATTTAACGTCGAAACCAAATGTTGTTGTCGGCGGCAGGCCACCGGATTCAATTCCTTGACCGTTGCCGGAATATGATGCCGATTCGGGGTCAAGTCCTTTTGGCGTGTTTTGATAGATAATCCAAAGATTTCTACCGACTGCTGAAACGCGTGCACTGGTTAAACCTACTTTTGATATCCATTTTTTCGGCAGGTTATAGCCAATGGCTATCTCGCGTAGTTTGACAAACGATGCATCGTATAAAGCCAATTCGCTGATATTGTCTGCTTGATAACCTACATTGAGAGGTAATAGATATTTTTCGCATCTTTCGCCGCTGTTGACATAAATAGGATTTTTGTTTTCATCTAAAATTATGTTTCCGTAGGTATCTTTTTTGGTAACGGGAGCGTTGTTTTCATCTAACAGCACATACCAAGTATTTTCGAAACGGCTGCCTCCTTGCAGGTTGTCGCCCGATTCGCCGAATATAATATTGCGTTCCCAATAATCTATACGTTCGTGTAATGCGTCGCCCGAAGTAAATTCGGGGAAGAATACGCCGGAGCGGATGCCTTGTCTGCGCGAAACGGAATATACTTTACCACCTTTTTTCATATCAACAAGCATATATAAATCTATCGAACCATTTCCTTTTGGTAGGTCGTAAGAAAAGCGATTGCTGATACCGAGCAACCAATCGGGATTGGCAGAACCCAAATAAACATCATTTTGTAATCTAATCGGCATACCGTCGCTTGTTACCAAACGATTGCCGTTTTCGTCTTTTGCCCAGCCGCTTCCGTAAATTGCACCGTAAGGTTTTCCAGCTTCGATATAAACATTGGTGCCCCACGCGCCCGATAAGTATATTCTATCCAATCCCGGAGGCATTGTCAATACCATATTTCTGTTTCGGGTAAAGTTTGCCATAACATCCCAACTAAAACCTTTCCATTTTACGGGATTAGCATTTATCGAAATTTCAATACCTTTGTTTTCCATACTACCTGCATTGGTCAGCGTTCTTTGAAATCCTGAAGTTACGCTTTGAGCTGCTTCCACAATTTGGTCTTCAGAAAGTTTGTAATAATAGGTAAAGTCAAGAGTCAGTCTGCCGTTGAAAAAGCGTAAATCTGTACCCACTTCGTAAGCAGTTGTTTTTTCCGGTCTCAGATTTGGGTTGCCATTATCGTCAAAACTAGGTTGTACCGCCGGAATACTTGCAAATCTTTCACCGTTGTAAGTATTTGTACCTTCGAGTGGATAATAAAGTCTCAATCTGTAAGGAGAAGTGGCGTTACCCACTTGTGCCCAGGATGCACGCACTTTTCCAAAGAATTTTGAAGAAGGAATGTGTAACATGTCGGTAATAATCCAGCTTCCGCCGATAGAAGGATAGAAGAAAGAGCAGTTTTCGAGCGGCAGCGTAGAACTCCAGTCGTTTCGACCGGTAACATCTAAAAATATCCAATTTCTAAAGCCTAATGATGCGGAACCAAGCAAAGAATTAGTGCGGTCCCAGCCCGAACCTTTGTCCACTTCCGGAGTTTCATTGGAGTTGGATATGTGCATAAAGTCGGGAACTTTGAGCGAGCGTACTTGCTGCCAAGTGTTATAGCCTTTGTTATCTTGGCGATTGCCGCCAAAAGTGGCAACCAGTGAAAACAAATTATCCCAATTTTTGTCATACGTGAACAAAAATTCCATCATTTGATTGTTGTAATAGTTGTGGAAATCTCTGTAAAATCCGTTTCTGTCGCCGGAGTTATTGGCACCCATATTTCTAAATTCAAAGCCTTTTGTGTAGCTGTAATCTTTACCGTAGCGCATAGTCAGATTCAAACCTTCATATATGTTGAAAAACAATGTACCGTTCAACATAATACGATTTCTCTCGTCTTGATTTTTGTTTTCATTTATCAGCCAGTAAGGGTTGCTGAAGTCTTTTCCGCCTATTTCATTGCCGTTTGCATCTTTGTAACCGCCGTTTTTTCCCAATTGGTTCAAATCTATATTTCTTGGCAGATTAATATAAGTAAAAATCGGGTTTTTAGAATCGCCGTTTAAGTATTGGCGGTTGTTAGTTAAATCGTGATAGTAAAGAACGTTGGCATCTAACCAAATATTTTTAAAGAACGTATTGCCGTTATTTTTATATAATGTATTGAAGAAGCGCGCATTAATGTTGTTTTTCTTTACAATATTCATTTGTTGCACAATGTCGTTTGCCTGTGTGTTGGTATAAGAAACACGGAAACTGTTGGCGGCATTACCGCCTTCTACCGCTACGTTGTTTGTCAATATATGTGCCGTTTGGTAGAAATCTTTCACATTGTTTGGATTGGGTCGATATTCGTATATTTTTCCGTCTAATCCTACATATTCTTGTCCAATCATAGGCGCGCCGGTGCTACGGCCGCTTTGTTTTCCTAACATTGCGGTCATTAAGGGCAAACCTATTCTAGCGTCGTTCGGGTTGTTGGTAAAAGCATTTGGATTTGTCAAAGCAAGATTCTCCAAATCTGCATTCTTTGGGTCATTAGGGTCAAAATATTGAAAAAAATCAGTTTCTTTCATATCCGGTAGCATTTGATACACGTGTCCCGTTCCAAATACATTTTGAAAATCAGGCCATTGTGAAACATAATACCACTGGTTGTTTGAGTTGAACGAAACTTTTGTTCTACCTTCTTTCCCTTTTTTGGTAGTAATAAGAATAACGCCGTTGGCAGCGCGCGAACCATAAAGTGCCGCTGCATTCGGGCCTTTCAATACTTCCATCGACTCAATGTCGCTGGGATTAAGGTCGGCAGCGCCGTTGCCCATATCCAATCCGCCACCCGATGCGTTAGAGTTGCCGCCATCGCCTGAGCTGTTGTCAATCGGCATACCGTCAACCACCCAAAGAGGCTGGTTATTTCCTAAAAAAGAGCTGTTTCCGCGAATAACGATACGTGCCGAACCGGTTGCCGTAGAAGGTGGTGTTACTTGCACGCCGGATACTTTACCGGAAAGCGAAGATACGATATTGGCATCGCGAACTTCTTCCAACGTTTTCGCACTTACATTTTGTTGTGCTACGGTTAGCGATTTTTGTTCACGCTTGATACCCAACGCTGTTACAACCACATCGTCGAGCACTTTTGAGTCGTCTGTCAGTTTTACATCAATGGTGGTGCGGTTTCCGATTCTTTCGGTTTTGCTTTCCATTCCCATAAAAGAAAAAACAAGTTCTCTGTCGCTTTCATCTACATTAAGGGAATATTTTCCGTTCATATCGGCCATAGTACCTTTCGTTGTACCTTTAACAACTATTGATGCACCCATTAGAGGAGAATTGTCGGAAGCATCATATACCGTACCGTTGATAGTTTTCGTTTGTGCCCATGCCGCAGAACCGCACAGCAAAACGAGAAGAATGAGAGATAAAAATTTCTTCATAATATTAATAATAGTATTTAAGGTTAAAGGTTAGAATCAACCATGTGCTAAAGCTCCATGAGGAACTTATTGAAACTTTTAGCAAAGTTAACAAAAATATTTGTAATTTTTTAGCAAAGTTAGCGAAAATATTTGAAAAATCGAAAAAATATCGAAATATTGTTAAAGTCTGTTTAAATTTTGCGAACAAAATTTAAACAGACTTTTTTAATTTTTACTTTTTCCATATTTTTTCCATCTCTTCCAATGTTTTGCCTTTGGTTTCGGGCACCATTTTCCACACGAATATAATGGAGAGAACACTCATTACACCGTAAAGACAATACGTAAATGTCATACTGAATGTTTCCAATGCGGGGAAAGTTGATGATACAATGAAGTTTGCTGTCCATTGTGCTGCAACGGCAATGGCGATGGCTTTTCCGCGAATGGTGTTGGGAAAAATCTCGGAAATCAATACCCAGCAAATTGGACCCCAAGACATCATAAACGAAGCTGTGTAAATCACGATAAAGATAAGTGTTGAAATACCGATAATTTGGAAATAAGCCAGTGTTCCAATTGCAAACATACCAATTGCCATACCCACCGAACCTATGACTAAGAGCGGTTTTCTGCCCCATTTGTCAACCGTAAGAATGGCCACAACCGTGAATATGATATTCACAAAACCCATAATAACGGTTTGCGCCATTGCAGCATCTTTTCCGAAACCAAGATTTTCAAAAATCGTTGGTGCGTAATACAATACTACGTTAATTCCAACGGCTTGTTGGAAAATCGACAAAAGAATTCCGACTAACAAAACAGTCCAACCATAAGCTGTAACTTTTTCGGTTTTTACTTTGAGTGATTCGATAATTTCTTTGAGCGTTTGTTTGGCTTTTTCTACACCTTCAATTTTTACAAGAACTTTTTCTGCCTCAGCATTTTGTCCTGTCATAATAAGGTATCGTGGTGTTTTCGGCACTAAAAACAACAACCCGAAAAACAGTGCTGCGGGATACATTTCCGACCAGAACATACGACGCCAGCCGATGTCGAAAATCCACTCGTTCGGTTGTCCATAAGCAATGAAGTAGTTGACGAAATAGACTACCAACATACCGAAAATAATCGCGAATTGGTTGAACGAAACCATTCTTCCGCGCATGTGCGCCGGTGCAATTTCGGCAATGTACATCGGACAAACTGCCGAAGCTAATCCTACACCAATACCGCCAAAAATTCGATAAAAGTTGAATGCCCAAAGTATGCCAAGTGAACCGCTTCCCAATTCACCGCTCATTCTTTCAAAGAATAAAAATTCGGGATTTCCAGCTAAGTAAGAGGAAGTGAAAAACAGTACTGCGGCTATAATCAGCGAATTTCGCCGTCCGAACTTGTTGGCAAACCAGCCGGAAATCATTCCACCGATAATACAGCCAATCAATACACTTGAGACAGTTGCACCTAAAAGAAATCCATCAATATCGAAAATGTGCCTAAGAGAACTTACAGTTCCGGAAATAACGGCTGTGTCATACCCGAAGAGTAGTCCGCCGAGTGTTGCCACAAGCGCAATGCTCATAACATAGAGATTATTTGATTTTTTCATAAATTTTTATTAGTAGAAGCCTCCTAAATCCTCCTCAGGAGGACTTTTACCTGACGGACGACTGCAAAGTCCTCCTGAGGAGGATTTAGGAGGCTGTTATTATTTAAATATACATATTAATTATTGCTTCATACAATTCTTGTTTTCCACTGATTTGGGCAGGTTCGCCTATCGTTTTTGCGTAGGTAACAAGGTCTTCGAGCGACAGTTTGCCTTGTTCAAATTCTTTGCCTTTTCCGCTTTCGAAAGAAGCGTAACGATTGGCAATCATTTTTTTGTAAGGCGATTGTTCGAGAATAGCAGCAGCAGCTTCCAAAGCGCGAGCAAATGCATCCATACCTGCAATGTGTGCGATGAACAAATCATCCGGGTCGGTTGAATTACGGCGGATTTTTGCATCAAAATTTGTTCCGCCGCCTTGTAACCCGCCTGCTTTGAGAATGACGAGCATCGCTTGTGTAAGTTCATACACATTGATTGGGAATTGGTCGGTGTCCCAGCCGTTTTGTTCGTCTCCGCGATTGGCATCAATTGAGCCAAGCATTCCTGCATCGGCAGCACATTGTAATTCGTGTTCAAACGTATGGCCTGCCAGCGTTGCGTGATTTACTTCGATATTCAATTTGAAATCTTTTTCCAAACCATTGGCACGAAGAAAACCGATAACTGTTTCGGCATCAACATCGTATTGATGTTTTGTAGGTTCCATTGGTTTTGGTTCAATGAAGAATGTGCCTTTGAAACCTTTGCCACGGGCATAATTGCGGGCGAGCGTAAGCATTGTTGCAAGGTGTTCTTTTTCACGTTTCATTTCGGTGTTGAGCAATGACATATAACCCTCGCGGCCACCCCAAAATACATAGTTTTCACCACCAAGTTCGATTGTTGCATCGAGCGCATTTTTGATTTGCACGGCAGCGCGGGCTGCTACGTTGAAGTCGGGATTGGTTGCCGCACCGTTCATATAACGCTCGTTGCTGAACACGTTGGCGGTTCCCCAAAGCAGTTTAATGCCTGTTTCGGCTTGTTTTTGTTTTGCGTAAGCAACTATTTCTTTTAAGTTAGCTTCGTATTCTTCTATCGAATTTCCTTCGCTCACGAGGTCAATATCATGAAAACAATAATATCCGATACCGAGTTTTTGCATAAATTCAAAACCTGCATCCATTTTTTGTTTGGCTTGTTCGATAGGATTGGCTACAGAATCCCAAGCGAAATGGCGTGTTTTTCCACCAAATGGGTCGCCACCGTCGCCGCAAAGCGTGTGCCAGTAAGCCATTGAAAATTTACACCAGTCCTTCATTTTTTTGCCATAGACTATTTTTTCGGCATCGTAATAACGGAATGCTAATGGATTTTTACTGTCTTTTCCTTCAAATTTGATTTTCCCGATTTCGGGGAAGTAAGTTTTTGTGCTCATAATTAATGTATTAGATTTAATTTTTTCGGTTAATATTTTGATGATTTATTATTTATTTCAAAAAAACGAGGTAAAGGTATAAAAATAAAAATCTATTTGCAATCAAATTATTTTGAAAAAAAGGAAAATGTTTTTTAATGTTGCATTTCAGGAAAATAATATTAATCTTTGTAACCTTATAATAATGTTAATCGTTATGAAAAAATCAATAATCTTTTTAGCCGCATTATTTTCGTTGTCTGTATCGGCACAAACGGAATGGAAAGAAGGAATGCTTTTTCCCGAATTCCAAGATGGAATAGTAATATTTGACGACGCTTCAAGAGCAAAATCGACATTTAATTATTATACCATAGAAGAAAAAATGTTTTATTATGATGATGACCGTAAAGGAGTATTAACCTTTGTCAATCCTTCAAATATTATTGGTATTACCATTGGTGACCGTTTTTTTGAAAAAGCGATCGGCAACGCATTTTATGAAAGAATAAAAATTGGCAAAAATTATTTTTATATTCGTTGGACATCGCGGGTAGTTTCGATAGGAAAAAAAGGCGCTTATGGCACGCGTTCGCAAAGTACCGGAATTACAAGTTACCAAATGAGCGACAATGCGAGTCGCGGCGATTTGGCAAAATTTACCCAAGAAGATGGCACGAGAAATGATATGGATTGTGAATTTTATTTGAAAATAAACGGAACATTCCGAAAGTTCAATTCCGGCAAATCTTTATCCAGATTAATCGGCGGGCATTTACAGGAATTGGAAAGTTTTATACAAGAAAATAAAATTGATTTCAAAAACAGTGAAGATGTTGCGAAATTGGTTGCGTATGCAAAAGAATTGAAATAATCTTAGAAAAACGCAAATGGCGCAAAAAACGCAAATTTTCGCAAATTTCGTCATTCTGAACTTGTTTAGCTAATGCTGACCGTTGGTTCAGAATCTCCTTTTTTAGGAGATTGCGGGTCAAACCCGCAATGACAGTAGTTGGTTTGCGAAAATTTGCGTTTTCTGCGTCATTTGCGTTCAAAATTTTATTTTACAAAGCTACGCCATTTTTCATACGCCTTTTTTGTATCTTCAATTTCATTTGCGTTTGGTTCAATGATTGCCAATCTTTCGAGCGAAGCAAATGCTTCTTTGTTGGAAGCATAAATGCCGACACCGATACCTGCTCCTTTAGCCGCTCCGGCTGCGCCATCAGTATCATATAATTCAATGGTTGCGCCACTGACATTTGCTAATGTCTGGCGGAAAATCGGACTAAAAAACATATTGGCATTTCCTGCACGAATCAGTTTTATTTCCATTCCCATTTTTTTCATAATTTCCATGCCGTATTGGAAAGAAAAGACAATACCTTCTTGCGCTGCACGCAATATATCCGATTGGGTATGAATATTGAAATTAATACTGTGCATAGAACAGCCTACTTCTTTATTCTCCAAAATACGTTCGGCGCCATTGCCAAAAGGAATAATCGAAAGACCTCTGCTGCCGATAGGCGATTGACCTGCCAACGCGTCCATTTCTTTATAACTGATTTCTGTAGCAATATTTCGTTTTACCCACGAATTGAGAATTCCTGTTCCGTTGATACACAACAAAACGCCCAAACGGGTTTGCTCTGCCGTGTGATTAACGTGTGCAAAGGTGTTGACGCGCGACAACGGATCGTAATTTACCTGTCCCAACACGCCGTAAACAACTCCGGAAGTGCCTGCGGTAGAAGCAATCTCGCCCGGATTAAACACATTGAGCGAAAGCGCGTTGTTGGGTTGGTCGCCGGCGCGGTAACATATTGGTGTGCCTTCTTTCAATCCTAACTCTTTGGCTGCTTCGGCGGAAACTAATCCTTGTATGCCAAAAGTTGGTTTAATTTCGGGTATAAAACTTTTATCGAATCCAAAATAATTCATTACATCGTCCGATAATTTATTCTCTTTGAAATCCCAAAACATTCCTTCGGATAATCCTTCAACGGTTGTAACTATATCATTGGTTAATTTCATCCCAATATAATCGCCCGGAAGCATTAACTTGTCGATTTGATTGTAAATTTGCGGTTCGTTTTCTTTTACCCAAGCTAGTTTTGCCGCTGTAAAATTTCCCGGAGAATTGAGCAGATGCGATAAACATTTTTCTTTCCCGATAGCGGTAAACGCTTTTTCTCCATACGGAACCGCACGACTATCGCACCAAATAATTGCAGGACGAAGTACTTGTTTGTTTTTGTCAACCAAAACCAATCCGTGCATCTGCCACGAAATACCAATCGCTTTGATTGCTTCGCTGCTCACGCCCGATTGCGTCATTACTGATTGGTGTGCCAATTTCAGGTTTGTCCACCATGATTCCGGTTCTTGTTCTGCCCAACCCGGTTTTTTGGCAATAATCTGCATTTCTACTTTCGGAAAAAAATCCGATGCAATGATTTTTCCCGTTTCTGCCTCTACTAAACATGCTTTAACGGAAGAACTTCCTATATCAAAACCTAATAAATACATAATAAAATAAGGATAATATTTTTTTAAACCTGTCAAAGATAAATGTTTTTTTACATTTATAGGTGTTATCAATGTAGAAAAATAATCTTAAAAATCTTGGTTCAAGATAATCCATAAAACAAAAATCCTAAAAGCATATCACTTTTAGGATTTTTTAATACCGGCTTTTCTTTTTAGTTGTTCTATTTGCTTGTTCCAAAGCGCAATGTGGTCTTCTTTTTCGTCGTGTTCTACGTAGTCTGTAATAATCAGCGCAACGTCACCCGTCAGTTCGTCGGGACTAACTTTTAGCTCGAAATACGTTTTCGGGTCATCGTCGTCTAACCAATGAAAACGGATAAAATATCCGGTACGCACCACCAATACTTCGGCTTCTTGCTCTGCGCCATTCCACTTAAACGTATAAATTTTTCCATCTACGGCTACATCGTCGGCAAACCATTCTGCCAAACCGTTTGGCGTGCTGATGCTGTTCCACAAGATATTAAGCGAAATATTATTTAAAATATATTCTATGCGAATTTTTTCTTTTGTCATGTTTTTGCTTTCTAAACGTGTTTTTGCAATGATAGACATATTTTTCACAACAAAAAAAAATTTAAGCATATTTTTATCAAAAGAATGTTAAAAACTATTTTGAAATTTGTAAATAATGCGAGTCAAGGGTTAAATTTTCTTGTCTTTTTAGTCTCGTTAGAGGCATAATATTGGTAGATAAGTATGTTTTCTCTCTGTTTTTAGTTCTGTTAGGAACGAATTGAAAATCAGCGTAAGCTAAATATGTTTTACATTTCGCCCACTAACAGGGCTTTTTTAAAGGAATTTATTCAATATTGGCTATGCCGACCGTTAGTTCTACCAATATCTTGTGCCTAACGGCACATGTTTTTCAACTCTTCGCATTATTTACAAATTTCAAACTGGTTTTTAAAATTCAAAATGAAGCGGCAAACATTCCTTTATACTTTTAATGATGTGGACATTTTCTTTACCATATAATAATAATGTAATGTCTTTTTTCTGACGCATTTCGCTTTCCGCCAACACCTGCAAACAAGCGCTGCAAGGATTAACCGGCAATAGAGTAAAATCACCGGTGGTAAAAGCGGCAACAGCTACTGCCGAAATCGGAACGTCCGGATATTGCGAATTGGCATAAAAAACACCGACTCTTTCGGCGCACAAACCTGACGGATAAGCAATGTTTTCTTGATTGTTTCCGCCCATAATCATTTTGTTTTCAAGCAAAATGGCACTTCCTACTTTGAAGTTGGAATATGGCGCATAAGCTTTTTCAGTCTGCTTTTTTGCCTCTTCTATCAGTTGCTGATATTCGAGACTAAGTTCGTCGAAAGTGCGTACATTAATGATTGTGTTGATAATTTTATTTCCCATATTTTGAAAATTAGATATGTAAAGATACTAAATTATTCAAGATTCAATATTTAAAATTCAAGATTATTTCAAATATATTGAATATTGAATGTCGAATGTTGAATTTTGAATTATATTTGTCATATAAAAACAAATTATGGAGCAATTTCGTTCGGCTTTTGAAGCCATAACTAATGAAAAACTTGTTGCTGAAGAACAGATAATCGGTTCGGGCTCAAACCGACAGTACATCAGATTGAAAGGAGAAACGCGTTCGCTTATCGGCGTAATTGGCGAATCGGTGCAGGAAAATTCTGCTTTTATTGAGCTGACAAAACATTTTTACAATCAAGGATTGCCTGTTCCCGGATTGCTGTATGTGTCGAGTGATAAAACTCACTATTTATTACAAGATTTGGACGATTTATCGCTGTTTGACTACATAAAGCAAGGCAGAGAAACAGGAAAATTCAGCATTTCCGAATACGAAATGTTGGCAAAAACAATCCGAAAATTAGTCGAAATTCAGTTTATAGGTGCGCAAGGACTGGATTTTTCTGTTTGCTATCCGCAACCGGAATTCGACAGGCGCACTGTGTTGTGGGATTTGAATTATTTTAAGTATTGTTTCTTAAAACCTTCGGGAGTTGATTTTTTGGAAACCAAGCTGGAAGACGATTTTGAAGCAATGGCTTCTGTTTTGTTGCAGTGCAAAACCGATACTTTTTTGTATCGTGATTTTCAGTCGCGCAATGTAATGATTGATAATAATGAACCTTATTTTATTGATTACCAAGGTGGTCGAAAAGGACCAATTTTTTATGATGTTACATCTTTTTTGTGGCAGGCGAAAGCCAATTTTTCAGATGAGTTACGCAATAAATTAATTAATGTTTACCTTGACGAAGTAAAAAAATATATAGAGATTGATGAACACAATTTTAGAGAGCAATTAAAACATTTTGTTTTGTTCCGAACATTGCAAGTGCTTGGCGCTTATGGTTTCAGAGGATTTTTTGAGCGAAAAGCGCATTTTATAGAAAGTGTGCCTTTTGCGATTCAAAATTTAAAAAAATTGTTGAAAGAAGATTTTTCCGAATATCCTTATTTATATAATGTATTGCGCGAAATGTGCGGATTGGAGAAGTTTCAGCGAGAGATTGCGGGTCAAGCCCGCAATGACAGTAAAACTTTACAAGTAATTATTTGTAGTTTTTCCTACAAAAAAGGAATTCCGGTAGACGATTCTGGAAATGGCGGTGGCTATGTTTTCGACTGCCGTGCCATTCACAATCCGGGCAAGTACGAAGCGTATAAAAAACTCACAGGATTGGATAAGCCGGTTATTGATTTTCTGGAAAAAGACGGCGAAATTATTTCGTTTTTGGAACATATATATACGTTGGCAGATGCGCACATACAGCGTTACATCGAGCGCGGATTTACAAATTTGATGTTTTCTTTTGGCTGCACGGGCGGACAGCATCGGTCTGTTTACAGCGCACAACATTTGGCGGAGTATATTGCCAAAAGATACGATATAAAAATAAAGTTGATACATCGGGAACAAGGTATAATATGTGAATGAAAAAATTAAAGAAATTTGTTTCTCACAAAGCCACAAAGTTTTCTTAGTGAACTTTGTGGCTTTGTGGGAAACACTTATAACTCAAAACTTACAACTTATAACTCAATAATGAAAGCCATGATATTCGCGGCAGGACTTGGTTCTCGCCTCAAACCCTTAACCGATACGATACCAAAAGCGTTGGTGCCCATTAACGGAAAACCGTTGTTGGAGCACGTAATTATTAAGTTGAAAAATGCAGGTTTCGACGAAATTATTGTCAATATTCATCATTTTGCCGATCAAATAATTGAATTTTTACAACAGAAGAACAATTTCGGAATTCGTATCGAGATTTCCGACGAAAGCGATATGCTGCTGGAAACCGGCGGCGGCATAAAAAAAGCAGCTTCGTTTTTCGATGATGGAAAGCCTTTTCTCGTGCATAATGTTGATATTCTTTCCAATGTGGATTTGCCGGATATGTACCAACAAGCGTTGAAAACCAACAGTATCGCGACACTTTTGGTTAGTCGACGTGATACGTTTCGTTACCTGTTGTTTGATGATAACGGAAATCTGCAAGGCTGGATTAATGAAAAAACGGGAGAAACAAAATCTCCGTACAATGATTTTAATCCCGATTTATTCCGTAAATTTGCATTTGGTGGAATCCACGTTATTTCGCCTGCCATTTTTGATTTGATGAACGAAAAATGGTCGGGCAAATTTTCGATTATGGATTTTTATTTATCTGTTTGCGATAAAGCGATTGTGAAGGCTTATGCACCTGAGAATCTTCTATTAATAGATGTTGGAAAACTTGAATGTCTGAACCAAAATTTTAATAAGATTTTAGGATTTACAGGATTAGAAAATCTTGACAATCATTGAATCTTATAAAAATCTTGGTTCAGACAATAACAATAATTATGTTAACAATAAACACAACTTTTTTTGTAGCTGATACTCATTTGAATTCATTTTTGAAGTGGGTAAACGATACTTATGTGCCTAAGATGATGAAAACAGAACATTTTTCGGCAAACCGTTTTTACCGGATATTATCACAGAAAGAACAAGATTCGACCGGTTACTCGTTACAATTTGAATTTGCAACTCCCGAATTGTACCAACATTGGGAAAATGTTTATCATGCAGAATTGCAGAAAGAATTAAAATTGCTGTTCAACGAAAATGTACTTTCTTTTTCAACATTATTGGAACAAATAAAGTAAACAAGTTGATAAGTTAAAAAACTCGTTTACTTGTCTACTCGTCAACTAAAAAATATATGGAACGAATCATATTAGGAATTGACCCGGGAACAACAGTTATGGGATACGGCATATTGAAAATTGTCGATAATAAACCCGAAATGTTGGCTATGGGCGTGATTGAATTGAAAAAATACGACAACCATTACCTTAAATTGCAGCGTATTTTTGCTCGCACCATATCGCTTATCGAAGAGTTTTTGCCCGATGAGCTGGCTATCGAAGCACCTTTTTTCGGCAAAAATGTGCAGTCGATGCTTAAATTGGGGCGTGCACAAGGCGTTGCAATGTCGGCGGCGTTGTCGCGCGATATTCCGATAACCGAATATGCTCCGCTGAAAATAAAAATGGCAATAACCGGAAACGGCAACGCCACCAAAGAGCAGGTTGCCGATATGCTGCGCCGCTTTTTAAAAATACCGCAAGAAAATATGCTTCCACAGCTCGATGCTACCGACGGATTGGCTGCTGCCTATTGTCATTATCTTCAGTTGAATAATCCCATTTCGGAGAAGAAATATACCGGTTGGAAAGACTTTATTAACAAGAACGAAAACAGGGTTCGGTAATTTTTTTTCCTTTTCTGTTTTCATTTCTCAATTTTTTCGTATCTTCGTGCGCTAAAAATTACAAAAAACTTTAAAAAATATCTTATAAATGGCAACTTTAGAAAAAATAAGAAGCAAAGGAGTGTTGTTATTGGTCGTTGTGGGTGTAGCGTTGTTCGCGTTTATTATTGGCGACTTCCTCAATTCAGGTTCAACATATTTTGGGCAGTCGAAAATGAATGTTATCACTATTGGAAGTGAAGACATAACTATCAATGAATTTCAAGACAGGATTAATGAACTGACGGAAGTATATAAAATACAAACTCAACAATCGCAATTGTCGGAAGGTATGATGGAGCAAATCCGTCAATCTGTTTTCGATAATATCGTGCGCGAAAGACTGTTTGAAAATGCGGCGGAACAAGTAGGCATTACCGTTACATCGAAAGAATTGTTTGATTTGGTAAGCGGAGAAAATATCCATCCCATTATGCAGTCGCTAACAATGTTTGTAAATCCCGAAACAGGAATGTTTGAAAGAACTTTTCTGCTTAACTTTTTAAACAGTTTGAATGTTGAACCTCAAACGGAAGAGCACTATCAACAAATTCAACAAGCTAAAACATTTTGGTTGTTTTGGGAAAACTTGGTAAGAGGCAGCCGAATGGAAGAAAAATACACAGCGTTGCTTACCGGCGCATTGAATGCTAATTCGTTAGATGCAAAATTTGCTTTTGATAGCAGATTAAACACGGCAGATGTGGCTTATGTAATGAAATCGTACAATGCGATTGCCGATTCTATGATTGTTGTTTCCGATAAAGATTTGAAAAATGAATACGCGCGCATCAAAGACCGTTTGGAGCAAGAAGCAAGTCGTGACCTTGTTTACATTTCGTTTCCCATCAGACCATCTGAAGAAGATTTTGCGAGAGCACAAGATGCGATTATACGCTTAAAAGACGAATTTGTTAACAGCGACGATATTATTGATTTGGTTAACTACAATTCGGATATACCATTTCCTACTTTCAGTGTGTCTGAACAGCAAATCGACCCCGAATTCAGAGAATTTGCATTTAGTGGAAGATTGGATTCTGTTGTAGGTCCTATTTTTGTAAACGATACTTACAAAATGGCTCGCATTATCGAAACTAGTATTGCGCCTGACTCTGTAAACATCAAACACATACTTGTTTTCGAGCAAGATGAAGAAACCACGCAACGCTTGGCAGACAGCATTATCAATGCCGTAAAAGCAGGCGAAAGCTTTGCCGCATTGGCAGAAAAACATTCGAGAAATCCGAACACTGCTCGCAATGGTGGCGAAGTAGGTTGGATTTTTGAAAACCACGTAGAAAGAGAGTTGATTGCACCGATTTTCTATGAGAAGAACGACAGCATTTTTGCCGTAAAAACAAATAACGGAACACAAATTATCCTTGTTAGAGAAAGAGGCGACAAAGTTCCAAAAGTAAAATTAGCTGTTCTTGCCAGAACCGTAAGCGCAAGCACAAGCACTTTCAGCGAACTTTACAACGAAGCTAAATCATTTGTAGTAACAAATAATACGGTAGAAAAATTTGAAGCAGCAGCTCGCGAGCAAGGATTTGTATTGCGCCCTGCAAACGCTGTTGGCGAAAATACACCACGATTGGGTAATATTCCCGATTCAAGAAAAATCATTAGATGGGCGTTTGAAAACAATAGCAGAGTAGTTTCCGATGTTTTTGAAAGCGGTGATGAGTTTATTGTAGCGGCTGTTGCAGGAATCAACAAAAAAGGATACAGAACGTTTAATGATGTAAGAGAAGAACTGAAAGCAACGGTTATCCGTGATAAAAAAGCTGAAATGATTACTGTCGAGTTTAGCGACAAATTGAAACAAAGTAATAATATCAACAATTTTGCAAACCTTGTTTCATTGCCTGTTGAAACATTAACCGGAATCAATTTCGCATCAACAAGAACAGCCATTGGATTCGAACCTGCAATTGTAGGAACAGCTCCGTTTATGCAAGTAAACACACTTTCGGCACCACTGAAAGGAAACATCGGAGTATTTGTACTTTCGCCGACTCAAATCACTGCAAGCACTGCAGTATTCAATGAAGCGCAAGAAAGAACCCAAATAGGCAATATGTTTAACTATACTGTTCCGCAAGGCATTCTGAATGTATTGAAAAGCAATGACGAAGTGGTAGATAAACGTTCTAATTTCTATTAATAAGAGTTTAAAATTATATGGAAAACTGCTATTGGGTGAAATCAGTAGCAGTTTTTTTATTATCTTTGCATAATGAAGCATTTCAAATGAGAAAAAAGAAACGTGAAAGAAAAATATAACTTGAATTGCAAATAAAGAAAATATTTATTATTTTTGTATAAGAAAAAATATTCCAATATGGAAGTAGTTGGAAAAATAAAAACAAAACAAAATACAAACAAACAGAAGCTGCATTCTGTGGAAGAAGTGTTCGACCAAATTGATAATAAATTTATTAATTTCTACGGCGAATACGGCAGAAAAATTGTAAATGCTCGTCGCAAGGAATGGAATCAAGATGATGCTGCCAATTTTAGAATGTTGTAATTATTGTGCAAAAATATAGTGTAAAAATTACAGATGCCGCATTGCAAGATATTGAAAATGTGCATGATTATATTGCGTATGAACTTCTTGAACCTACAACAGCAGACAAATATATTCGAGGTATTTATAATGCAATCAGAAATTTGTCGTCTTACGGCACAAGTGTAGCGTTGAGCGAAAGAGATTTTCTATTATCGCAATATGGCTCAACAGTACGAAATATAACCTACAAAAAAATAACTATTATTTATACTTTTGAAAATGATGAGCTTATAATTCAGCGGATTATGGCTGCTTCTATGATTTTGTAAAAGAAGAATGAGAAAAAAGAAAAATCTTATAACCATCATCGCCGTCATTGTCGCAATTATAGCCGTCAATGTGATAATTCAAGTTTATTTTTTCCGACTTGATTTAACGTCCGAAAAACGATACAGCATTTCAAAAAACACCAAAGAACTGTTGCGGAATTTAGATTCGGATATATCCGTCGTTATTTATTTAGATGGCGATTTAAATTCTGGTTTTTTGCGGTTGCGAAAAGCAACTGCCGAAATGCTGTCCGAGTTTAAAGTATTTGCCGGAAACAGATTGAGCTATACGTTCGTGAATCCGTCGGCAACCGCGACGGACAAAGAGAGAATGGCAAAATACGAAACGTTAGAACGTAAAGGACTTCGCGCAACTGTGGTGTATGACAAAGATTCGGAAGGAAAATCCATTCAGAAAGTAATTTTTCCTTGGGCGCAAGTTATCAGTGGGCGAGATACCGTGAATGTACAATTATTAAAAAATATTCAAGGGAATTCGGGAAGCGAAAATCTCAATATTTCTATCGAAAGCCTCGAATTTGAATTGACAGACGCTATCAGAACCTTGACAAGAAAAGAGGTACAAAAAATAGCTTTTCTCGAAGGACACGATGAACTACACCAAATTTTGACGCACGACATTACCGAAGCGTTAAGCAAATATTTTCAAATTGATAGAGGCGCACTGCAAAATGACCCAACGGTGTTGGATTCTTACAAAGCCATTATTATTGCCAAACCACAAAGCAAATTTTCGGAAAGCGACAAATTCATCATAGACCAATATATTATGAATGGTGGTCGAGTGCTTTGGCTTGTCGATGGCACGCGCATTTCGATGGATACACTGGCAAATTACGGTTTTTCGCCTGCATTGCAAAGCGAACTTAACTTGAACGACCAACTGTTTCGCTATGGTGTACGTATTAATCCCGATTTATTATTAGACGTTCAGAGTGTGTACATTCCTGTGGATAAAGCGCGCGAGGGTGACCGACCCGATTATCAGCCGGCGCCGTGGTATTTTTCGCCGTTGTTGCTCACATCGCCTAATCATCCTGTTTCCAGAAATGTGACGGTTGTAAAATCGGAGTTTGCGTCGAGCATTGATTTTGTTGGCAACGATCCCAATATTCATAAAGAAGTTTTGCTTGTTACTTCGCAACATTCAAGAGCGATACCAACGCCGACCCACATCAGTTTAGATGTGCTGAATATTCCTGCCGATCCTGCTTTTTTCAATCAACGGCATTTGCCCGTTGCGGTTGCGTTGGAAGGTGTTTTTCCATCAGTTTTCAACAATAGATTTCCGCCGCAAGGCGTTATTCCACCCGACCAAATAAAAACGCAAAGCGTACCTACGCGTATGATTGTAATTGCCGACGGTGATATTATTAGAAACGATGTTTCAGGAATTGGTGCAAACGCGCGCCCATTGCCATTGGGTTACGATTCATATATGAATCAAGAGTTTGGAAATAAGAGTTTTATAATGAATTCGATTTTATATCTGACTGACGATGCCGGTTGGTTGAAACTTCGTTCAAGAGAGCTGAAAATCCGATTATTAGACAAAATAAGAGTGAATCAAAACAAAAAAGCAATACAAATTATCAATGTGGCGATGCCTGTGTTGTTGCTGATTCTTTTCGCCATACTAAATACCATTATCCGCAAACGGAAATATTCTAATTAATCTTCGCGACTTAGCGTTCACAATTAGGTACTTGCGCTTTTTCTACTAAAACGTCAAGACGCGACGGCACAAAGACACAAATATTTTATTTTTAAGTAGTAACTTATGTTAATAAATCTTTGGAATTAAAAAATTTATTTATCTTTGCCTAATGTAAAAAACAACAAAATAAAATTAGTTAATATATGAAATTCGTAGTATCAAGCACAGGTCTTTTAAGTCATTTACAGTCCATTAGCCGTGTAATAAACAGTAAAAACGCATTGTCGATTCTTGATAATTTTTTATTCCAAATCGAAGGAAATAAACTTACGATTACTGCTTCGGACATCGAAACGACATTGATAACTTCGATGGAAATCGAAAACAAAGCAGGTAATGGCTCGGTAGCCGTTGCGTCTAAAATTTTGCTTGATTCGTTGAAAGATTTTCCCGAGCAACCGCTCACTTTCGATATTAACGACGACAATCTTTCGATGGTTATTACTTCCGAATACGGAAAGTATAATTTTATCGGACAAAGTGGTGATGAATATCCTCAACTTCCTGAAATGGCTGCCGATTCTTCGGGCATTACTATTTCTGTTTCAACGTTATTGAAAGGAATTAACAACACGCTGTATGCCACAGCAAATGATGAACTTCGCCCTGTTATGAACGGTATTTATTTCGACATCACTGCCGAAGACTTGACATTAGCGGCTTCTGATGCTCACAAACTGGTAAGATTTAAAACAACCGAAGCAAAAGGCGATAAAGCGTCTAACTTCATTTTGCCGAAAAAACCGGCTTCGATGCTGAAAAACATTTTACCGAAGGAATCGGGCGATGTGCAGGTGCAATTCGACGATAAAAACGCTTGCTTCACATTGTCGAATTATAAAATGGTATGTCGTCAAGTAGAAGGTCGTTATCCAAACTACAACGCCGTTATTCCGAAAGCAAATCAGCACAAAGCAATTGTGGATAGATTAGCATTTATTAATGCGTTGAAACGCGTTTCCGTGTTCTCCAACCAAGCCGTTAATTTAATAAAATTACAGTTAAGCGAAAACGAAATATTCATTTCAGCGCAAGATATTGACTTCTCCATTTCGGCAGAAGAAAAAGTAGCCTGCCAATATCAGAGTGAGCAAATCAACATCGGTTTTAAATCGACATTTTTGATTGAAATTTTGTCGAACTTAGAATCGTCAGATGTTGTAATCGAACTTGCAGACGCTATGCGCGCAGGTATTTTCCTTCCGTTCGAGAACGAAGAAAATGAAGATTTATTGACGCTGTTAATGCCGATAATGTTGAATGATTAATAATAACAATACAAGAGGCTGTTTCAAAAGTCTGTCATTCCGTGCTTGACACGGAATCTCCTCAAATAACATTCCTGTTTATCAGGAGATTGCGGGTCAAGCCCGCAATGACAGTGAGGTTTTTTAGGCTTTTGAAACAGCCTCTTTTTTTTCATAAAAAAATATGACAAAATTAAACTTGAAAAATCCGCTTGTATTTTTCGATCTCGAAACAACCGGAATAGACATTGCTGCCGACAGAATTGTAGAAATTTCTTACCTGAAAATTAAACCCAACGGCGAAGAAATTTCAAAAACCAGAAAAATAAATCCCGAAAGACCTATTCCGCAAGAAGCGACAGAAATTCACGGCATTACCGACGAAGATGTAAAAGATTGTCCTACGTTTAAGCAAATAGCCAAATCATTGGCTGCCGATATAGAAGGATGCGATTTGGCAGGATTTAATTCCAACCGTTTTGATATTCCCTTATTGGCGGAAGAATTTCTCAGAGCTGGTATTGATATTGATTTAAACAAGCGGAAATTCATTGACGTTCAAACCATTTTTCACAAAAAAGAACAGCGAACGCTCGGCGCCGCCTACGTTTTTTATTGTGGAAAAGAGTTGGAAAATGCCCACAGCGCCGAAGCGGACACCAAAGCCACGTACGAAGTATTGAAATCGCAGTTGGAAAGATATGAAGACTTAGAAAACGACATTGATTTCTTATCCAAATATTCCAGTTTCAACCGCAACGTTGATTTTGCCGGAAGATTTATTTATAATGATAAAAATGAAGAAATTGTCAACTTCGGCAAATACAAAGGCAGAAAAGTGGTGGAAGTGCTAATGATAGATCCTGGCTATTACAGCTGGATTATGGATAATAACTTCACATTAGACACCAAAAGAGCACTTACAGCAATCCGGTTGCGATTAACAAATAAATAGGTTAACGGTAAAAGGTAAACGGTTAACCTTTTGCCGTTTACCATTAACCTCGAAAAAAATGTTCCACTTCAAACAATTCACAATCCATCAAGACCGTTGCGCTATGAAAGTAGGTACAGACGGCGTTTTACTTGGTGCGTGGACTGACGTAGAAAATGCCGCCCGTATATTAGATATCGGCACGGGAACAGGTTTGCTCGCCTTGATGTTGGCGCAACGCGCTCCCAATGCGTTGATAGATGCAATCGAAATAGAAGAAAACGCCTATATTCAAGCGACAGAAAATGTTGCCGAAAGTCCGTGGAAAGACAGGATAAACATTATCCACCGAGCATTGCAAGATTTTGAGCCTGCCGAAAAATATGATTTAATTGTTTCTAATCCGCCTTATTTTTTGCATTCGCTCAAAAATCCTGATACGGCAAAAAAAACCGCGCGGCATACTGACACCTTAATGCCAACCGAACTGATTACGTACGCCAAAAGATTACTTCATGAAAACGGCAGATTATCCGTTATCTATCCAACAACCGAAGCATTATTGTTTATAAAAGAAGCCGAAAAGAAAATGTTACACTGTTCACGCATCACAAAAGTTTTCCCTAACATTGGCGCCAAAGAGAAAAGGTTGTTAATGGAATTTTCAGTTATGCCGACAGAATGCCGAAACGATGAAATATACATCGAAAATAATGTTCGCCACAATTACACGGAAGCATACAAAGTGTTGACAAAGGATTTTTATTTGAATTTCTGAACAGCCTCTCGAGTTCTTCATTGACTTTCATCGAACTTTGTTTCCTAATTCTTCATTCTTAATTTATTTTGTGTTATTTTTGTAATCTTAATTTTTCGTAATGGCTAAATTTAACACTAAAGAATTTTTTCAAAAGCTTAATTTCAGATACAAACTTTCTATTCTAAATGAAAGTACATTGGGAGAAGTTTGGTCTGTGCGCTTAACTCGTTTGAAGGTTTTTCTGCTTTCTTTTTTGCTGTTTGTGGTGCTTTTTGCCTTGAATACTTTTTTGCTTTTTAAAACTCCGTTGAAGAGATTTTCTCCTGGATATTTAGATGCCGAAATGCACACGGAGCTTGTGAGTAAATCTATGCAGTTGGATTCGTTATTGACCGAATTTAAAAAACAAGAAGAATACATCAATGCTATTAGAAACCTGATGATGGGAAATATTAAGATAGATGAGATTGTACCCATCGATTCACTGGCACTGAAAGAAAGAGAAAGGACATTTATTGAAAAATCGGACCGAGAAAGAGAGTTTACCGAGAATTTTGAAAACGAAGAAAAATATAACCTTTCTGTGCTGGAAACGCCACGGAATCAGCATTTAATGGTTTTTAGTCCACCTGCAAACGGCGTTATTTCCGAAAGATTCCAATTGAAACAGCATCACGGAATAGACATCATAACTGCGCCAAACGAAAGCGTAGTTTCGGTTATGGACGGAACGGTAGTACTTGCCGAATTTACGATTAACGAGGGTTATGTTATTCAAGTGCAGCACGCAAACAATTTTATTTCTATCTATAAAAACAATTCGATTCTGCTGAAAAAAGCAGGCGACAAAGTAAAATCGGGCGAAACAATAGCTATTGTCGGTACCAATAAACAAGGTGGCGGACATCTGCACTTTGAATTGTGGCGCGATGGCGTGCCGTTAAATCCCGAAAGCTATATTGTATTTTAATACATGTGAAATAATCAACTTATATTAACAAGCTGTTTCCCACAAAGCCACCAAGCTCACTAAGAAAATTTTGTGTTCTTTGTGTCTTTGTGGGAATTATTAGTAAATGAAGAAAAAACAAATATCCATATTAGGTTCGACAGGTTCTATCGGAAAACAAGCCCTCGAAGTTGTATCTGCATATCCCGAAAATTTTGAAATTTTTGCACTCACGGCAAACAACCAAGCCGATTTGCTCATTGAGCAAGCGCGAAGTTTTCAACCCGAATTTGTGGTAATTGCCAACAAAGAAAAATATAATTATGTAAAAGAAAGCTTGGCTGACCTTCCGTTGAAAGTATATGCAGGCGAAGAAGCCATTGCCGATGTTGCCGAAATGCAAACGCCCGACATCGTACTAACCGCTATGGTTGGTTATTCCGGATTATTGCCGACAATCAGAGCTATCAAATCAGGAAAAAGCATTGCGTTGGCAAATAAAGAAACGCTGGTCGTTGCCGGAGAATTGATTTGCGAATTGGCAAACGAACACAAAACGCCCATTCTTCCGGTGGATTCAGAACATTCGGCAATCTTTCAATGCCTTTGCGGAGAAGGAAATAATCCGATTGAAAAGATAATTTTGACAGCTTCGGGCGGTCCGTTCAGAAACAAAAGCATCGGCGAACTGCAAAAAGTTACAAAAAACGAAGCGTTGCAACATCCCAACTGGACAATGGGCGACAAAATAACCATCGATTCAGCTACGATGATGAACAAAGGCTTTGAAGTAATCGAAGCAAAATGGTTGTTTGGATTAACGGGCGAGCAAATTGAAGTGGTGGTGCATCCGCAATCAATTATTCATTCGATGGTGCAATTTCACGATGGTTCTATCAAAGCGCAACTCGGTTTACCCGATATGAAATTGCCGATACAATACGCTTTTACATATCCCGACAGATACAAAACGAACTATCCTCGTTTGGATTTCAATATGTATCAATCGCTCACATTTGAACAACCCGATACCAAAAAGTTTCGTAACCTTGCTTTTGCTTACGAAGCCATGAAAAAAGGCGGAAATATGCCTTGTATCTTGAATGCAGCAAACGAAATCGTTGTTGAAGCTTTTCTGCACGACAAAATCGGATTCATGGAAATGTCCGATATTATCGAAAAAGTTATGCAAATCGTGTCTTTCATCGCACACCCAACATACGAAGATTATGTGGAAACAAATAAAGAAACAAGAGAAATAACAAAAGAAATTATTAACCCCTAAATCCCCTAAAGGGGACTTTTGCATTGTCGCTGAAAAAAGTCCCCTTTAGGGGATTTAGGAGTTTAAAATAAAAAATTATATTATGGAACCCTTCATCATAAAAGCATTACAACTCATTCTTAGCCTTTCGATATTAATTATTGCGCATGAATGCGGTCATTTCTTTTTTGCGCGCCTGTTTAAAGTGCGTGTGGAAAAATTTTATTTGTTTTTCAATCCATCTTTTTCCCTTTTCAGAATGAAAAAAATAAACGGAAAATGGAAATTCAAATGGTTTTCTAAAAACGATTCAAACACCAAAAAACGATTCAATTATAAAGGCGAAGAAGAAACAGTAGTTATTCCTGCAGAAGAATTAACCGACAATAATTGGAAAAAATATCCAGAAACAACCGAATACGGAATTGGTTGGTTGCCGTTAGGCGGTTATGTGAAAATAGCCGGAATGATTGACGAGTCAATGGACACGGAACAAATGAAAAAACCTGCTCAGCCTTGGGAATTTCGGTCGAAAAAAGGCTGGCAGCGGCTTGTCATCATGGTGGCAGGCATAAGTATCAATTTCATATTGGGTTTTCTTATTTACAGCGCAGTTTTGTTTACGTGGGGCGAAACATACATTGAGATGAAAAATACGCCTATGTTGTTTTCCGAAACGGCGCTCAACGCAGGTTTTCAAGACGGCGACCGCATTATCGAAGCAGACGGCGTTGAGTTAGACCATTTTTCGGAAGAAACAATAATTACTATTCTCGAAGCTAAAGAAGTAACCGTGATAAGAAACGGCAATGAAGTAAACCTGAAAATGTCCGAAAAAGGGTTAATACGCGACATACTAAAAAGTAAAAACGGATTTTCAGCTCCTTATTTGCTGGCTATTGTCGATAGTGTAATGCCCGGAAATCCCGCCACGCTTTTTTTACAAAGAAATGACCAAATTGTTGCCATTAACGATACGATAGAAATACACAGATTTTCCGACCTTACTGCATTTTTGCAAACAAATGAAGAAGAAACACTGCAAATAACGCTCATTAGAAACGGCGATACCATTACGCAAGATATTCCATTGAACAACGAAGGAAAGTTTGGCTTTAGTCCTATCCGAATTCAGAATTATTCATTTTGGGAATCAATTCCTGCCGGATTTAGATATGGCGTTAACAAACTGACTTCTTATGTCCGTCAAATGAAATTTCTATTTACTCCCGAAGGCGTTTCAAATCTTAGTGGAATCGGCGGTATTGGCGGTATGTTTTCCGCAGAATGGGATTGGCATCGTTTTTGGGAAAATACAGCGTTCATTTCCATTGTATTGGCATTTTTAAACATACTTCCAGTTCCTGCGCTCGACGGCGGACACGTCATGTTTCTCCTGTACGAAATGATTACCAGACGTAAACCAAGCGAAAAATTTATGATGTACGCTCAACTGAC